>Ga0207848_100024_pt1 | contig 185421 bp, 172 predicted proteins | sample TtaePargueraPR_10_FD_187737 | JGI IMG/M metagenome (GOLD analysis project Ga0207848, IMG submission 187737) | Aerobic enrichment media microbial communities from Bioluminiscent Bay, La Parguera, Puerto Rico - Tt and M2 (3) (SPAdes) | ecosystem: Environmental > Aquatic > Marine > Unclassified ... | reverse complement strand
GCAAGGGGCCCGGCACCGCCTACGGGATCACCGAGACGCTGGCGCCGGGAACGGTCGTCACCGTCCTCGGCTACGACGGTCCGGGCGGCGACTGGGCACGCGTCGATCTGGAAGGCGACGGCCGGGTCGACGGCCATGTCCATGCCGGCTACCTGAAGCTCTCCGGGGAAGACGTGTCGCCGGAAGCCGTTCCCGAGCCTGCCTGAAGCCGGCCTGAAGCGGGCGGAACGGCGCGTCGGCGCGGGCGGGGTCCGCAGCCCTCGCGCGGTCCGCCCCCGAACCGTCATGCCGCGCGTGTACCTTGCGGAAGAATCGGTATGCTACGACCGACATCAACCTGAAGAGGGCACGATCATGAAAACACTCACCCGCATTGCCGCCGTGTGTGCGGTTGTCGCGGTCTCCGGAGCGACCTCGGCAAGCGCGCAGGAGGCCGCCACCACCGATCTCGGCACCAGCCAGATCAACCGCATGTCCGCGGTCTACGGGACGAACCAACTGACCTGCGGGACATCGGTCACGAAACTTCTGTCGAAAAAGATCAAGACCAAGAAGAAAGGCAGCGTTTCGATCCATTTCCAGGGCGAGTTCGGATCCAGCAATTCGTGCGACGCGCAGATCTTCGTTCGCATGGACGGCAAGACGATCCCCGGGCCGGGGCGCATTTCGCAGGGCAACGCCGTCGTCGCCCAGGGCAAGCTTGCGGAGAACGGGACACACGGCTTCGTGTTCGTGAAGGCCAACGTGCCTGCCGGCAAGCACACTTTCGAGGTCGACTGCCTGTGCACGGCCAGCAACATCAAGGTCAGCGAGCGCGAGATGGTGCTGTATCACCGGTAACGCCCGGCAGGCTTCGAAACCATAGTTTCGCGGGGGCCCGGCGGGTCCCCGTTTCACGTGTCGGGATCAGCGTTTGGGCCAGGCCCAGGGCGGCGGATCGGGGCAGTCGATGACCGTCTCGCCGAATTCCTTGCGCAAATCGTAGGCGACCGTCTCCGGCGCACCGGACAGGGCCTCGATGAGGCCGCGCGCATGCGACACCACGATCACCTGCGAGCGCTCGGCTGCGCCGGCGATCAGCCGGGCGAGCGGTGGCAGCAGGCTCGGGTGCAGGCTGGTCTCCGGCTCGTTCAGGACGATCAGCGGGGCAGGGCGCGGCGTCAGCAGCGCGACGGCGAGCAGCAGATAGCGCAGCGTTCCATCGGAGAGTTCGGCCACCGACAGCGGCCGCAACAGGCCGTGCTGGCGCATCTGCAGCGAAAACAGGCCGTCGGTGACGCAGACCGAAACGGTGGAACCGGGAAAGGCGTCGTCGATCGCCGCGTCCAGGGCCGCCGGATTGCCGATCTCCCGGATCGTCTGGAAGGCGGCGGCGAGATCGGCCCCATCGCCGGCCAGCGTCAGGGTACGGGTGCCGACCTGCGGGCGGCGCGCCGGGGCCTCGCGGTCGGTGCGCAGGTGATCGTAGAAGCGCCAGCTGCGCATCCGGTCGCGGATCTCCAGCAGTTCCGGCGCGCTCTTCGGGTCGGCGGCGTGCGTCATCATCGAGTCGAAATCCGCAAGCGTCGACAGCACGATGGCGCGTGCGCCCTTTTCGCTCAGCACCTGCACCGTCGGGCCGCGGCGCGAGGCGATCTCGTTGGCACGGCGCAGGCTCTCGCCGGCCCACAGCGCCTCCGCCTTGATCGCCGGATCGTGGTTGAAGGCCGAGGTGGAGTCGGCTGGCGGCAGCCCGAGGTCGATGGCATAGCCGTAGTCCTCGCTCGAGAAGCCGAGCTTCAGTGCGACGCGGCCCTTGCGCACGGTGCCCTGCACGGGATGGTCACCGGCCTTCACGGCGCGCGAGACGGCTTCCGGGCCCGCCCACAGCGTCGACTCCAGGCCGCCTTCCTGAGCCAGCACGCCGATGACGCGGCCCTGCGCGACGTCGGCCAGCAGGCGGATGGCCCGATACAGGCTCGACTTGCCGCTGCCGTTGGCGCCGGTGACGAGCGTCAGCCGGTCCAGCGGCATCGCCAGATCGCGGATCGACCGGTAGCCGGAAATCGCAAGCGTCGTGATCATGACGGGCAATAAAGACGGATTCGCGTGTGCCGTCTGCTGCGCGCCCTTACGTCAGTCGCAGGCGCACATCAGCCGTTCCATCAGGGCAACGGCCTCGTCCTGGCTCAGGCCCTGTTCCTTGACCAGCGCGCGCCAGGTCTCGAAGGAAAGCGCCATGACGAGGCCGGCGCGAAGCTGGGTTTCGTCGTCGCGTGGCAGCCAGGGCTCGAGGATGATCTCGGCCGCACCCGCCCACAGGGCGTGATAGGGCTGCATGACGGGATGATCGCGCGCATCCGCCAGCACGCGGTCCATCATCCGATGGGTTTCGGCGTGATAGGCGTAGGTCTCGGCGAGCCCGTGGCGCAGCCGCGCGTGCTTGTCGGCGATCGATCGCCATTGCCCGGGATCGGGGAAGGGATGCCGTTCGAAGTAGAGGCCGGAACAGGCCTGCGACAGCGTCGGCTCGTCGGGGAAGTGGCGATAGACCGTCACCTTTCCGACACCGGCCTGCTCCGCCACGTCGGCCATGCTGGTGTGCGCGGGGCCCTTGGTCTGATGCAGTTCGATCGTCGCCTCGATGATCTTCTGGCGGGTCTCGGCCTGCTTTTCGGCGCGCTTCGTCTGCCTGTAGGGGCGCTTGCTCATGGGTTTCAGGTTACACCATGTTTCGCGGTTCTGGGGGAATAAATGAGCCGCCTTCTGTCCGCATCGGCCGGATCGTCCTCAACGGCTCGCGGCCGTGGTCAGCGGACCGAGTGTTTGACAGCTAAGCTCACGCAACGGTAGCATTTTCGCCATCCACACGATTCGGTAGGCAGTCACTGCCACGCGCCGATTCTCCAGGATCCTGAGGCGTTTGGGGAACCTCGCGATCCGGCCGGGGTGAAACCGGAAGCGGGGAAATATTTTTAACCTCGCTCCGGCCCCGGTTTCCCGATTGCCCTTATGCGCCGCAGAGCTATGACACCCTGCGCCCGGATCCGGCCGTTGGCCGGGCCAGAAGAGGAAAAATAACGGGAAGCCAGGGCCGGAGAACTCTGAGCCTGCCGGATCGATCGTCCCCGGCGCTCGACTTTGGGTCTCGCGCGTTCGGCGCTCGAAATGCTTCGCATTTCGTCGGCGCTTTCAGCGCCGACCGCGCCTCACCCCATCTCCCTCGTGGCGAAAAACCGGATCGCCGGATACTTGTCCGCCGCACGATCCAGCGCCCACTTGGAGTTGGCGAAGAACACCGGCCGGCCGGCGCGGTCCTCGCCCATCGTCATCTTGTTGGCGGAAATGAAATCCTTCAGCGCCTTTTGATCGTCCGAACCGACCCAGCGGGCGGTGTCGTAGCCGACGCTCTCAAAGCCGATCGGGACGCCGTATTCGCCCTCCACCCGCGTCTGCAGCACGTCGAGCTGCAGAGGGCCGACGACACCGACGATGTAGTCGGCGCCGATCATCGGCCGGTAGACCTGGGTGACGCCTTCCTCGGCGAGGTCGTTCAGCGCCTTGGCGAGCTGCTTCGCCTTCATCGCGTCCGACAGGCGCACGCGGCGCAGGATTTCCGGCGCGAAGTTCGGGATGCCGGTGACCTTGATCTCCTTGCCCTCGGTCAGCGTGTCGCCGACCGACAGCGTGCCGTGGTTGGGAATACCGATGACGTCGCCGGCCACCGCCTCGTCGGCGGTCTCGCGGTCCTGGGCAAAGAAGAACATCGGGCTGGTGACGGCGATGTCGCGGCCGGCGCGGACGTTCTTCAGTTTCATGCCGCGCCTGAAGGTGCCCGAGCACAGCCGCAGGAAGGCGATGCGGTCGCGGTGGTTCTTGTCCATGTTGGCCTGGACCTTGAACACGAAGCCGCTGACGTTGTCGGAATCCGGCGTGATCGGCTCGGGGTCGGCCGGCTGCGGGCGCGGGGCGGGGGCCCAGTCGCCGATCGCCTGAAGGAGTTCGCTCACGCCGATCGCCTTCAGCGCCGAGCCGAAGAACACCGGCGTCATATGGCCGCCGCGATAGGCCTCGGCGTCGAACTCGGGCAGCGCGGCGGCGGTGAGCTGCAGGTTCTCGACCGCGTGGGCGCAATGCGGGTTGGCCATCAGCTCGGAATCCTCCGACAGCGCCTCGATGTCGGCGGGCAGCTCGCGGCCGGCGGAGCCGTCCTTCTCGATCAGCCTGTGACGGGCGAGGTCGATGCAGCCCTGGAAATCGACGCCCATGCCCAGCGGCCAGACCATCGGCACCACGTCGAGGGCGAGCGTCTCGGCGATCTCGTCGAGCAGTTCGAGCGGATCGCGGGCCTCGCGGTCGATCTTGTTGACGAATGTGACGATCGGGATGTCGCGCAGCCGGCAGACCTCGAACAGCTTCAGCGTCTGGCTCTCGATGCCGCGGGCCGCGTCGATCACCATGATCGCCGAGTCGACCGCCGTCAGCGTGCGGTAGGTGTCTTCCGAGAAGTCCGAGTGGCCCGGCGTGTCAAGCAGGTTGAAGGTCAGCCCGTCGCGCTCGAAGGTCATCACCGAGGACGACACCGAGATGCCGCGCTTCTGCTCGATCTCCATCCAGTCGGACCGGGTGCGGCGCTGCTCGCCGCGGGCGCGCACCTGACCGGCCTGCCGGATGGCGCCCGAGGACAGCAGCAGCTTTTCGGTCAGGGTCGTCTTGCCGGCGTCGGGATGCGAGATGATCGCGAAGGTGCGGCGCGTCTCGTAGGGCGCGAGGTCGGCGCGGTCGGTGCCGGCGGACGGGGGGGCGGACGGGGCGTCAAGGGTTTCGGTCATAGGTCAGTCTTGCTGGGGTCGGTAGATCGAGGGGACCGCAGGGTCTAGACCCAGGGTCCCAAGAAAAAGCGCGCGGACCATAGTGGAACCGCGCGCTGAAGGGTAGCCCGAAGGCTATATGGGGGTCAGATGATGTCCTACCCGATATGGGGGCGGCGATGCCCGGATTAAAGGGGCGGGACCAAAAACAGGCGTCAGTCGTCGTCGGGGTGGTAGGTGCCGAAGTTCCAGATATGGCCTTCGGGGTCCCGCACGGAGAAATCCCGGGATCCGTAGTCGGTATCGGCAAGCGGCCGGACGACATCTGCCCCTGCGTCAACCGCGCGCTTGAACAGGGTATCGGGGGCGTCGATGACTAGATAGATCATCTGCGTCGAGACGCCGGCCTGGGCGGGCGGTTTCCAGTCGAAAACGTCGTCCTTCTGCGATCCGAGCATGATGTAGTCGCTGCCGAGCCGCATTTCGGCGTGGGCGATGGTGCCGTCCGGGCCGTCATAGGCGACCTTCTTCTCGAAACCGAAGGCCTTTTCCAGCCAGCCGATCGCGGCGGGGGCGTCGCGATAGTTGAGGGTCGGGATGATGTTGCCGCCACGGGCGGGTTTCGTCGTCATGGGGGCTCCTTGCGGTTTGTCTGATGGGGCAAACGCTAGGCGAGGCGATCGTGTCGGTCTTGGACGAATGTTACCGGCGGATCGCCTGCTCGGTCAGGCGTCGAGGATGCCGGTGCCGTCGGGCAGGCTATGGGCCCGGTACTCGCCGGGCGTGTAGCCGGAAAACCGCCGGAAATCCCGGTTGAAGTGCGCCTGGTCGTAGTATCCGCAGTCGAGCGCGATGTCGCTCCAGGCCGGCGTTTCGCGGGCGGCGAGGAGGTTGGCCGCCTGCCGGAAGCGGCAGAGCCGTGCGTAGGTCTTGGGCGCCACGCCGACGGCCTCGCGAAACGTCGTGCTGAGGTGCTTGCGGCTGACGCCGTAGTTCGTGGCGAGGTCGCCGATCGACACGTTCCCAGTGTGCGCCATGATGGCGTCCCACACGACGACGGGAAGATCGCGGGGCGGTGCCGAGGGCAGGACGCGGCCGGCGATCTCGGCCTCCAGCATCGCGCAGCGGGCATCCCAGGATGGGGCCTCGTACAGCCGTTCGGCCAGCCGGTTTCCCTCCGTCCCCAGCACGTCGGAAAAGCCGACTACCCTGTGGGCCAGCTCGCGGCCGGAGGCCCGGAAGAACAGCCGGGCGCCGATCGGCGTGAAGTTCACCTGCATGCAATGGGCGGCGCCCGTCGATTCCGAGATCGCGTAGACGTCGTCGACGCCGCCGACGAAGCTCGTGAACCGCGCGAGGCGGCTCGCCGTTTGTTCGGACCCGATCAGCCAGTCGCAACCGAAATTGATGATCAGGACGACGTTGCCGTTCGGCATCTCGCGGCGGCGCACCGGCGGTCCGGGCGATTCCCGGTATCCCTGGATCTCGGTGACGAACGGCGCCAGCGCCGGGCAGGGTATGTAGCGCGCCAGTTCCCAGCGGCCGTGCTCCGACTCGTGCCGGGTAGTCTGCAGTCTGCGGCGATCGAAGGGAACGAGCGCGCTGCCCACGGCTGGTGCCTCTTACTCGGCCAGATACTCGTCGAACCAGCGCAGGGTCCGGCCCCAGGCGACGAGAGTGCTGCCGGGATCGAAGCTTGGGCGGGAGTCGCAGGAAAACCCGTGGCCGGCCGGGTAGACGTGGATGTCGCAGTCGGGCCGCTTGTCGATCGCTATCTCCACGTCGCTCATCGGGATCGACGCGTCCGTCGCGCCATAGTGGAGCTGGGTGGGGGCCTTCGGCGTCTCGTCGGCATGGCGGGCGATCATGCCGCCGTAATAGCCGACGGCGGCGTCGATCCCGTCGAGCCGCGTCGCGGCGAGGAAGGCGAGTGAGCCGCCGAGGCAGTAGCCGACCACGCCGATGCGGCCGCTGCCGGAGAGGGCGCCGACCGCGGCGGCCGTATCCCGCAACATCGCATCGAGGTCGATATCGGCCAGAAACTTGCGGGCTTCGGCGACTTCCTCGGTCGAGTAGCCGCTCTCGAAGCCAGGCACCTGCCGGTCGAACAGCGCGGGCGCGACGGCCGCATAGCCGAGCGCCGCGTAGCGGTCGCAGGTTGCCCGTATGTGGTCGTTGACGCCGAAGATCTCCTGCAGGACGACCAGGCCGCCGCGCGGCGCTCCGTCCGGATCGGCGCGGTAGGCGCCAAGTTCGAAACCGTCTGCGGCAGTCAGCGTGATCATCTGGCCCATGGAAACCCTTCCTGTAATGCGTCTCGTTTCAGGAACAGGCGGTAAGGGATAGCACCGATCTGCAATCCTTTCATCATAGGTTTACGGCGCTTGCCGAGCATTGCGATGAAGCTATGAACTCCGTTTCCCCGGACGCGGGTCGCCGGCCGTGTGGTGCGGTCAGCGACAGGAAAATGTTGAATATTAAAACAAAGTGATTTACTGGATACCAATTGCCTATCTTGCTGGTTTCAAGCGCTTTTTTACTAAGGGGGGTGAGAATGGATGGGGATTCAAGTAAATCCTATTATGATTTAATATACGGCTCGATTGATACTGAATATCAACTAAATGACGGGAGGGTAAATTCACTTCTTGTATTTAATGCAATTTTAATCGGATTTTATGGGGTTTTATTCGATTTTTCCACTGAAGAATCAGATCTCATAGAAAGTTCTATCTGGATTATACCTTTCCTTGGTTTGATATCAGCTTTCGTATCTGGTATCGCTATTTATGCTGGTATTTGGCGAATATTTGAAATTAAAAAATACAGGCAATTTACGTATCCCGATGATTCGAGTGTTGTTCGAAAGCTCGGATCAGATACAAATACATTACCACATTGGCTTGGCGTTTTTCCTTATTTTGTATATCCATTCGTCTTATTTGTATTTTGGTGTTGTTTAATTATTACTTAGTTTTATGAAAATTCTGGTTCTAATACTAAGAATCTCGGCCGTTGCTGCCTTTTCTCCGGCTTGAATAAATTTGCTCCCGCCTACCGGTGCTCCTCGACGTTCGCCTCCACCAGCTCCTTCGAAAACCGCTCCAGCGCGTCGATCTGGTGGGCCCAGCCGGTCACCTTGGCCGGATCGGTGCGGGAGACAACCGGGAGCCGCGGCTGGCCGGTCTCGTCGAAGCGGCGCAGCGCCACCTCCAGGATGTCGTCGACCATCAGCCGGGGCGCGTCGTCGGACTCCAGGGGCGGCGGTTCTTCCTCGTTGTCGAGAGAGCGCATGAAATCGGAGACGCGGACGTTGCGCACGATGCGGCGGTGGGCGCCTTCGGACAGGAACAGGCCGCGGCTTTCCAGTTGCCAGTGGAAGAACGAGCGGCCGTGCACCGCCTTGTTGAAGCCGTTGGCGATCGCGACCGTCAGCAACAGCGCGATGGACAGGGCATAGCCGCCGGTCAGCTCGAACACGATCAAGGTCGTCGAAATCGGCGCGCCCAGCACGGCGCCGGCCACCGCGCCCATGCCGAGAATGGCATAGAGACCGTGGCTTGAGGCCATGTCGGGGAAAAGGCTCGCGGCGATCAGGCCGAACGCGCCGCCGGTCATCGCGCCAAGATACAGCGATGGCGAGAAGATGCCGCCGCCAAAGCGGCTGGCCAGCGTGATCGCGGTGGCGGACGCCTTGGCAACGATCAGCATCAGCATCAGCGTCAGCGGAAGCTGATGTTTCAGCGCCTGATCGGTCGCCTCGTAGCCGACCCCCAGAATCTCGGGAAAGACAAGCGCCATCGCACCGATGGCGAGCCCGCCGATGACCGGGCGCACGATGAGCGGTATCGGGATCCGCCGCGCCACCCAGTCGGTGCCGATCAGCCCGAACTGGAAGAGGATCGCGACGAGGCCGCAGGTCAGCCCGAGCAGGGCAAAGGCAGGGACCTCCCAGTAGGACGTCACCTGGTACTGCGGCACGACGAAGGCGGGGAAATCGCCGAACCAGCCGCGCGAGATGACCGCGGCGACCGTCGAGGCGATCACGATCGGCACGAAGGCGGTCGGCGAGAAGTGGCCCAGGATCACTTCGTGCGCGAACAGGACGCCGGCAATGGGCGCGTTGAACGAGGCGGAGATGGCGGCCGCAACACCGCAGCCGAGCAGGGTCCGGCGCGCGGCCATCGGCAGGTTCAGGAGCCGGGTGAGGGCGGCTGCCAGCGACGCGCCGAGATGGACGACAGGGCCCTCGCGCCCGGCGCTGGCGCCGGTTCCCAGCGACAGGGCGGAGACGAACGCACTGCCCAGCCCGATCCGCAAGGTGAGCTGGTGGCTCGGCAGGGCGCGGGCCTCGATCACATCCGCGACCACTTCGGCGCGCTTGCCCGGCATCAGGTATTCGAGGAACAGGCCGACGACCAGCCCGCCGGCGGCTGGCGCCAGCAAAACCATCCACCAGGGTGCGGCGCGCGCCGCGGTGGCGACCTGCTCGGTCATCGTACCGAGCCAGGGAAGCTGGAAGACGGCAATGGCGAGGCGGAACACGATGGCGCCGATCGCCGCGGCAATCCCGACCGCGACCGCTGCGACCCACACCGTCGGTTGCCGCGAGCCGAGAAAGACCCGCAGGTTGGGCGATATCCACCCGACCATCAGTGACAAACCGCTACGCAACAGACCGGACATACGGTCCTCGATCCCAGCCGGATTTCGCGTTTCCGACTGGAGACATACGACGGGATGCCAATCGATGCGAGAGGCGGCGGCGGGTTTCTGGTGGACGGCGGGCGCCGTCGGGCGGACCCGCGCGGCACACGCCGTCGTCGAATGCCTTGGCGTTACGTCCGAGTCGGATAAAGTTGCGCGGCATTCGGACGATTTGGTCCGCATCGGTGAGACACGGACGGAAAGGGCGGCCGGGTGGCGCAGGATCAAGGGGCAAATCGCGGCGCGGAAGCGCGGTTCTTTCTGCTCGCCGTTGTGGTCGGGGCGGCGGCGGGGGCGGCCGGCACGGCCTTGCACCTGACCGTCGATACCCTTCTCGTCTGGCCGCACTTCCTGATCGACACCTTCGGCAAGGGCCCGGCGGCCATCGCGATCGCCGCCGTCATCACCGCGGTACTGGCGAGCCTGTCGGCGGGGATCGTCCGTCGCTTCGCGCCGGAAGCCGCCGGCAGCGGCGTGCAGGAGGTCGAGGGCACGCTGGAGGGCCTGCGGCCGCTGCGCTGGCGCCGCGTGCTGCCGGTGAAGTTCGTGGCCGGCGTGCTGTCCCTGTCCTCTGGACTGGTGCTCGGGCGCGAGGGGCCGACGATCCATATCGGCGCGTCCATCGCGGGCGCGGTTTCGGAATGGCGCAAGCTCGACAAGCTGGAGCGCAACGGCCTGATCGCCGCCGGAGCCGCGGCCGGGCTGGCGGCGGCGTTCAACGCACCCATCGCCTCGGTGCTGTTCGTCATCGAGGAAACGCGGCGGCAGTTCGCCTACTCGTACAAGACCTATATGGGCGTGATCATCGCCTGCTTGCTGTCGGCCTTCGTCACCGAAGACATCGCCGGCGTCGGGCCGGACCTGAAGATCATCGCGCCCGCCGTGCCGCTGTGGACGCTGATCGCCTTCGTCGGTCTCGGTCTGGTGATCGGCGCGCTCGGTGTCGTTCTCAATGCGATGCTGCTGTCGGGGCAGAGCCTGGCGATCCGCATCACCAAGCGGTTTCCGCACCTCGTCACCGTCGTCATCGGGCTCGTCATCGGCGGCCTGGTGATCGTGCTGCCGGAGGTGACGATGGGGCACGAGGGCCTGATCCTGGCGCTGGTGGCGCAGGAACAGACGGCGATCTTCCTTCTGGGCATCGCCTTCATCCGCCTGTTCACGTCGGTCGCCAGCTATGTGTCCGGCGTGCCGGGCGGCATCTTCGCGCCGATCCTGACGCTCGCCGCCTGCACCGGGCTGGCGCTCGGCAGCGGGGTCGCGCAGTTCGCCCCGCACGGCGATGCGATCATCGTCGCCTTCGCGGTTGCGGCCATGGGCGGCCTGTTCACGGCAAGCGTCCGCGCACCGATGGTCGGCGTGGTGCTGACGCTGGAGCTGACGGGGGCCTTCGAGATCGTCCTGCCGGTGCTGGTGACGTGCCTCGTCGCCAACATCACGGCGGAATGGCTCGGCGGCCGGCCGATCTACGAACAGCTTCTGGAGCGGACGCTGGAACGCGCCGGCATCCCGCGCGAGGAGCCCGGGCGCGAGCCGAGCGGTCTGGCGTAGGGTCTAACCCGACGCCTGCCCGATACGGTCGAGTACATGGTCGGCGCGTGCGGCGACATCTGTCTTCGGAAGGATGTCGAGATCGTAGCCAAGCCGCGGATAGACGTCGAGGAGCCGCTCGTATTCGGCAATTGCCGCGGCCCTGTCGTGGCGGCGTTCGGCATCCGCCTCGTAGATCTCCGGCCAGGGCGGTGTCAGGAACACCCGCCTGTTGTAGCGGTGGGCGCGTACGAGCGGCGACAGAACGTCCTCGCCCGTGGCGTGCCCGAGAGCCGCAGCCGCGTCGATCAGGCCGCGGTCGAAGAAGATCCATGGGCCTTCAGCCGAGGCGGTTTCCCGGTCCTGCAGGGCCATGTCCATGGCGCGACGGGCGAAGGCGGCCATATCGATCCAGGGCAGCGCGGTTCCGCCGGACCGGGTTTCGTCGCGCACGATGCGGCGGCCGGGTTCCTCCACCGTCGCATAGCCGCGCCGGGCGAGCTCCGCGACCAGCGTCGACTTGCCGCCGCCCGAGCAGCCGGAAATCACGACGAAGCGGTTCATCCGGGGGAGGGCCGCGCCGGGGCTCCGGAGCCTATTTCCGCTTGATGCCGATGACGCGGCCGACTTGCGGCGGCGTCGGCAGGGCGGAATGGGCCTCGTGCATGGCGGCCATGGCGGCGGCGATGTCGTCCGGCCAGGGCGAGACCTTCTTTTCGGTCATGTCGACATGCAGCGACATCTGTTCGAGCGTCGCGCTGGTCCAGCCTTCCTCGGCGTGGACGAGTTCCTCGAAGACGTGGACCTTCTTGGCGTCGTGATCGAGGATGCGCACCTTGACGCGGACGGGATCGTCGACGCCGATCTCGCGGATGTAGCAGATGTGCGTCTCGGCGGTGAAATAGGAGTTGCCGCGCGTCTTCACGTAGTCCGCGCCAAGGCCGAGCGTTTCGAAGGCCTCGTCGATTCCCTGGTCGAACAGCACGTTGTAGTAGGCCATGTTCAGGTGCCCGTTGTAGTCGATCCATTCGGGCTTGACGTGCATGACGCTGGAGACGAAGGGCGCGGGCCAGTCTTTGGAGGTCGGATCGGAATCGGAAGCGTCGGTCATGCGGTTAACCCGGTCTGTATCGATGGGAGGGCGGTTTGGCGGTCTGGACAGGCTGCCGGTCTGGACAGGCTGCCGGTCGGGACAGACTGCCGGTCTGGACAGGCTCGGCAACGGTCTTTGGCGCGCCCCGCCGGTCTGCTAGGGTGCCGGAACGCACAAGGCCCCTGCCTGTAGGGACAATAGCAAGTTTCGTCCCTGCCGTAAGGGGCGGGGATATGAAAGTACGGACATGAACAGCGTAGCGCAGCCCACGATGAGAGCCGCCGGCGACCTGAACGCGGCCCTCGAGCGGCTTTCGGCCCGGTTTCACAACCAGATGAGCACGGCGCAGGCCGTGCGCGAGCAGCACGGCCACACCACCACCTGGCACGCCAACCAGCCGCCGGACGCGGTGGTGTTCGCCCAGTCGACCGAGGACATCGTCGATATCGTCAGGATCTGCGCCGAATTTCGCGTGCCGGTCATTCCCTTCGGGACGGGAACCTCGCTGGAAGGCCAGGTGAACGCGCCGTTCGGCGGCATCTCGATCGACGTCAGCCAGATGAACAAGGTCCTCAAGGTCCATCAGGAGGACCTCGACTGCGTGGTGCAGCCCGGCGTCACCCGCAAGCAGCTCAATCAGGAGCTTCGCGCCACCGGCCTGTTCTTCCCCATCGATCCCGGCGCGGACGCCTCCATCGGCGGCATGGTCGGCACCCGCGCGTCGGGCACGAATGCCGTGCGTTACGGCACCATGAAGGACAACGTCCTGTCGCTGGAAGCGGTGATGGCCGACGGATCGGTGATCCACACCGGCACGCGGGCAAAGAAGTCGTCGGCCGGCTACGACCTCACCCGGCTGCTGGTGGGCTCCGAAGGCACGCTCGGCATCGTCAGCGAGATCACCCTGAAGCTGCACGGCATCCCCGAGGCGGTTTCCGGCGGTGTCTGCCCGTTCCCGACGCTGGAGGCGGCCTGCAACGCGGTCATCGCGACGATCCAGTGCGGCATTCCCGTCGCGCGCATCGAACTCCTCGACGAGCTGCAGGTCAGGGCGTCCAATACCTACTCGAAACTCAGCCTGCGCGAGGCGCCGACGCTGTTCCTCGAATTCCACGGCTCGGAAGGCGGCGTGAAGGAGCAGTCCGAGATGTTCGGCGCGATCGCCGACGACCTCGGCGGCGGCCCGTTCGAGTGGACACACGACGCCGAAGAGCGCAACCGGCTCTGGCAGGCCCGTCACGACGCCTATTTCTCCGCGGTCCACCTGCGGCCCGGCGGGGAGGGGATCGCGACGGACGTCTGCGTGCCGATCTCGCGGCTGGCCGAGTGCATCCTGGCGACAAAGGCCGATATCGACCGGCTGGGCCTAATCGCCCCGATCGTCGGCCATGTCGGCGACGGCAATTTCCATGTTTCGCTGATGATCGACATGGAGGACAAGGCGGAAGTCGCCCGCGCCGAGACCTTCATGCACGATCTCGTCGAGCGGGCCATCGCCATGGAAGGCACCTGCACCGGCGAGCATGGCGTCGGTCACGGCAAGATGAAATACCTCGATGCGGAACTCGGCGGCGCCGTCGACGTCATGGCGTCGATCAAAAAGGCGCTGGATCCCCTCAATATTCTGAATCCCGGGAAAATTGTCCGCGTATAGTAGGGTCGCCGGGGAGGGGGGATTCGGTCCGCCGGGATCCCGGCGGGCCAGTCCGGATGCGGCCGGTACACGGGGATCGCCCAAGTGAATTCGTTCCTGCTCTCGCTGGGAATCGCGGTTGCGCTCATCCTGATCGCGGCCTTTGCCGCGCCGTTCTTCATCGACTGGTCGAGCTACCGCAGCTATTTCGAGGCGAAGGCCACTGAAATCGTCGGCCGGCCGGTCGTCTTCGAAGGCGACCTGACGGTCCGCATCGTGCCGTTTCCGCGGCTGAACGCCGAGACGGTGCGGATCGGCGAGCCGGGGTCCGGCGAGGGCATCGACAGGCTTACCCTGGAGGCGGCCCTGACGCCGCTCCTGGGCGGGGAACTGCAGATCACCGAAGTCACGCTCGTTCGCCCGCATGCCGTGCTGCGGCTCGATTCCGCCGGGCGCGTCTCCTGGGCGGACGCCGGCGACCTGACGCCACCGATGGATCCCGACCGTGTCGTTGTCGACCGGTTCGAGATCGTCGACGGTGCCTTCGAGATCGACGACGAGCGCTCCGGCGACCTGATCGCGCTTGAGAGTGTCAACCTGACCGGCAATGCGACGTCGCTGCGTGGCCCCTTCAAGGTGGAGGGCGGCGGTCTCGTCGACGGGGCGCGCTACTCGATCCGGCTGGCGACCGGCCGCATGAGCGACGACGGCACCGGCATGCGCGTCAAGGCGACCGTCCTGCCGGCCGGGCGGCCAATGGTCATGGAAGTCGACGGCGCCTTTCTGCGGATCGAGGATCTGCCGACCTTCGACGGAATGCTGATCGTCGAACGTCCGGCGGAAGACGAGGAGACGCCCACCTGGCGGCTCGACGGCAAACTCACCGCGTCGCCCGAACGCCTCGTCCTCGACCAGCTATCGGTACGGCTCGGAACGGAAACGCAGAACGTGTCGCTCGCCGGGGCGGCGAACGTACGTCTCGGTGCGGATCCGCGGTTCGACGCCGTGGTCTCGGCCCGGCAGGTCGATCTGGACCGCGCCTTCGGGGCCGGTCCCGACGAACCGGTCAGCCCGCGTGAGGCTATCGCCCGGCTCGGCACGCTGCTCGATCCCGGCATCTTTCCGCTACCCGGCCATCTGGCGCTCGACGTCGAATCGACGGTGCTGTCCGGCGGCCTTCTCGAAGGCCTGTCCGTCGATCTCGACGTCGAGGACGCGGCGTGGTCGATCGAGCGCGCCACGGCAACCGCGCCGGGCCGTACCACGCTGGGTCTCGCGGGCACGCTCGGATTTGGCGGTCCGACGCCCGAATTCGACGGCGCCGCCCGGCTCGCGACAGACCAGGCGACGGTCTTCGCCAACTGGATCTTCGGATCGCACGCGCGCCTGCCGGGCTTCGCGATCCCCGCCGGCAGCCTCCGGGTATCCGGACAGGTGCGTCTCGACCAGACCGGTATGACCTTCGATCGCGGCAATGTGCGCACCGGCACTTCGCATATCGAGGGATCGGTCGCCTACCGCGTGCCCCCGGACGACGATGGCCGCGGCACGGTCGCCGTCGCGTTGACGGCAGACGAACTCGACCTGTCCGATACCGGCTCGTCGTCGCTCGGCAACGAGACGACGTTGCCGCAGGCAATCGAGGCGCTGTTGTCGGGCGTCGATCTGGAACTGCAATTGGGTGTCGGCGATCTGGCGCTCGCCGGGATCGAGGCACAGGATATCGCCGTCTCCGGCAAGGTCTCCGGCGGCGATATCGACATCCGGGAACTCGTCATCGGCGATCTGGGCGGCGCCCGCCTCACGGGCGGCGGCGCGATTCACAGCTTCGCGAAGGCCCCGGACGGCCGTCTCGGGCTGCAGGTCACGGCGCGCGAGCTTGACGGCGTCGCCGAGGCGCTGGGTGCGCTCGGCTTCGAGGCGGCAGCCGAGCAGGTTGCCATCCGCGCGGACGCGCTTGTCCCCGCCGATCTGTCGCTGGATCTGACGGCCGCGCGTACGGACACGGGAAGTCGCGGCAACTTCACGCTCTCGGGCATGGCCGGCGGAACCGCGATCGAGGGGGCGTTCGGCTATGACGGACAGATCGACACCATCGGCGCGGCGCGGATCGAAACGGAACTGTCGCTTCGAAACGACGATGGCGCGGTACTGGCCGGGCAGATCGGCCTGATCGCGCCCCAAACGGATCTCGGTGCGGTCGTTCCCGCCGGGGACCTGACCCTGACCGCATCGGGGCGTGCCAACGATGCCGTCGACTTCCGCATCGAAACCGCCGGCATCGGGCTCTCCGGCGTGGCGGAGGGCAGCGCGCGCTGGCCGAAGCCGGGGGGACGCGAGATCACCGGTACGGTCGATGGCGAGATCGCGGAAGCCGAGGCGCTGCTTGCGCTGATCGGTATCGATCTGCCCGCCGTCGAGACCACGGCGGTGTCGCTGACGGGTACGGTTTCGGCGACGGACGATATCTGGCGGTTCTCCGACCTGACGATCGCGCATGCGGGAACCGAGGTGCGCGGCAATCTCAGTTTCGACATGGCTGGGCCGGAGCACAGTATCGGCGGGGCCCTGGAAACCGGAGAGATGGATCTCGCCTGGCTGCTCGGCGCGCTCGTCGGCTCCGAGGCGGTGCGTTTCGAGGACGTGCCCTACGGCGAGCCGGCCTGGCCATCGACACCGTTCGCGCCGGCCGGGAAGCCGGCCTGGCGCGGACGCATCGCACTGACGGCCCCCGCCTTCACTCTGTTCGACGGTGCCGTGCTGACCGGTGCCGAAGCCGCGTTTTCCTTCGACGACAAGCGCCTGTCGCTCGACGGGCTGACGGGAGACCTGTTCGGCGGCCGGTTTGCCGCCGGTTTCGACCTGACAGAGATCGACGGTGTCCTGGCGCTGTCGGGCCGTGCGGATATCGCCAATGCCCGGCTGGAGGAAATCGTCTGGAAGGACAACGGCCGGGCGGTGGCGAATGGCGCGGTCTCCGCCGGTGTCGAGGTGGACGGGCGCGGGCGCAGCCTTTCGGCGATCGTCGCCTCGCTGTCGGGAACCGGCTCCTTCACGGCCACCGACGGGGTGCTGCGTCGGCTCAACCCCAACGCCTTCGACCAGATCGTCAGCGCCGCGGATGCCGGCCTCGACCTCGACGAAGACGAGGTGTGGGCGGCGTTCGCGGGGCATCTGGATTCCGGCAGCCTGCGGTTCAAGTCCATGGAGGGAGCGTTTTCGATCAGTTCGGGCGTGCTCCGGGCGTCCACGATCCATATCGATGCGCGCGACCTGACATCCTTCGCGTCGGCCACCGTTGACCTGCCGCTGCTGGGCATCGATTCGGAGTGGACGCTGCAGACCGATGCCGGCGAGGAGCAAAGCGGGAGGACCCGGGAGGTCGGTGTGGTCTTCGCCGGTCCGATCGCCGATCCCGACCGGGAGATCGACGTCAATCCGCTGCTCGGCTACCTCACCGTGCGTGCCTTCGAACAGGAGGTGGAGCGGCTTGAACGCCTGCAATCGGAGATCCTGGAACGTCAGCGCCTCGGGCGTGAACTGATCCGCCAGGGACAGGAGCGGCGGCGCAAGGAGCGCGAAGAGCTTGAGCGGCTCGATGCCGAGAAGGCGGCAGCCGCCGCCGAAGCCGAGCGCAGGGCCGAGGAAGAGCGCGCGCGCCAGGAACGGGCCGCCCGGGAGCGGGCCCGTCGCGCGCAGGAAGAGCAGGCCCGGCAGGAGCGCGCGAGGCAGGAGGAAGAACGGGCCGCCGAAGAGCAGGCCCGGCAGCCCGCCGACCCGCAGATCCAGGCCGATCCTCAGATCCAGGGCGATCCTCAGATCCAGACAGCGCCACTGCCGCCGTTGCAGCCTCAGGGGGCGCCTTCTGGCACCTTCGACAACTCCGACCTGGAACGGCGGATCCAGGAGATCCTGAGCGAAATTCCCCCGGACCGAGACGGCACCCGGCCGGCCGGTGGTGCGATGTCGGGGGAACCGGTGTCGCAGCCGCAGGCGGCGCCCTTCTCGGGCCCGATCGAACTCTCGCCGGACGTCCAGTCGACGCAATCCGTCACGCCCGGCGTGCCGCCGCTCGGCGCACCGGTGACGATCTTGCCGCAGCCGGGCATCGCGGAGCAGGACCTGCCCCAGCCCCCGCAGGCTCAACCCCAGCGGACCAGGCCGCAAACCGTGATCCGGGAGCCGGCTCCGGCGCCGGTCATCCAGAACCCCGTCGCGCCTGTCGGCCGGACATTCAATTAGGCCGACGACGCAGCCCCGGCGATTGCGTCGGGCGATAGCCTTGCGGGGTGCCTTGATCCATGGTTTTCGTGGCTTCCGGATGGCGGCGGTGTCTGCGCTGACGATGTAGGCTAAGCTCGCATCCGACGAAAACCGCGCTACAGTCGCGGGAACAAGATGCCGAACAGGGGGGTGTCATGAAAACCTACAGAATTGCGGCCATACCGGGTGACGGTATCGGAGCCGAGGTTGTCGATGCCGGCGTCGAGGTCTTGAAGACGCTCGCCGAGCGGGACGGCAGCTTTGCCGTCTCGGTCGATTCATTCGACTGGGGCGGGGACTACTATCTGAAGCACGGGACGATGATGCCCGATGACGGCCGCGAGCGGATCCGGGACCACGACGCGATCCTGTTCGGCTCGGCGGGCCATCCCGACATCCCTGATCACATCACGCTGTGGGGGCTGCGGCTCGCCATCTGTCAGCCGTTCGACCAGTACGCGAATGTCCGGCCGACACGGATCCTGCCGGGCATCACATCGCCGCTACGGTCGGTCGCGGGCCCGGAGCTCGACTGGGTGATCGTGCGCGAGAACTCCGAGGGCGAATATGCCGGCGTCGGCGGGCGGGTTCATCAGGGCTCGCCGCTCGAGGCGGCCACCGACGTCGCCATGTTCACCCGCGCTGGCGTCGAGCGGATCATGCGCTTTGCCTTCGCGCTCGCCCGCTCGCGGCCGCGCAAGTTGCTGACGGTGGTCACCAAGTCGAACGCCCAGCGGCACGCGATGGTGATGTGGGACGAGATCGCCGCAGAGGTCGCCGCCGAGTTCCCGGATGTCACCTGGGACAAGATGCTGGTCGACGCCATGACCATGAGAATGGTGACCAGGCCGCAGTCGATCGACACCGTGGTGGCGACCAACCTGCATGCCGACATCCTGTCCGACCTCGCTGCGGCACTGGCCGGGTCGCTCGGTATCGCGCCGACGGCGAACCTCAATCCGGAGCGCGCCTTTCCCTCCATGTTCGAGCCGATCCACGGCTCCGCCTTCGACATCATGGGGCAGGGCATCGCCAATCCGGTCGGCACGTTCTGGTCGTCGGTGATGATGCTCGAGCACCTCGGCGAGCCGGCGGCAGCCGCGCGGCTGATGACGGCAATCGAGCGCGTCACCGCCGATCCGCGCTTCCACACGCCCGACCTCGGCGGTAGCGCGACGACCGTTCAGGTGACCGAGGCCGTGACCGAGGCTATCCGGGGCGCGAACGACTAAAACGGGGCTTTGACCGATAGTCTGTCGGTTCGGTTTCGCGGCGCGTCGACCCTATGCCGCGTGGCCGGCGGAACCGTTCTTTCCCGATCCGCCGAAGGCGACGCCGCCCCTCGGCGCCGTCGTCGAGACCGTTTGCCGGAGCGTATCCACATTGCGTTCGCAGACCCAGGCGAGGAAGGCATCGGCGGGCAGCGGAGCGGTGAAATGATACCCCTGCACCATTTGCACGCGCCCGGTGTTCCGGAGATCCTGCAGTCGAGCACCGGATTCCACGCCCTCCACGATGATCTGATGGTTGGCCGCGGCGATCAGGTCGATCGTGTTCGGCAGCATTCGCGCCTCAAGACTGTCCGGAGACGCCATGCCGAAGCTCTTGTCGAGCTTGACGCCGGAGACGGGCAACGCCGCAAGGGCGGTCAGATTGGAATAGCCGCTGCCGAAATCATCGATATAGACCCGCACACCGTGGTCCCTGAACGCTTCGATTTCCCGCCGGAGGGCGTCGAGGTCGAATTGCTCGACCTCGATGATTTCGATCGCAATCGTTGCATTGCGCGGCATGTCCGGTCGATCGATCAGGACACCCGACAGGCTTTCAACCGAGAAGTCGCGGGGAAAGACGTTGTAGTTGATCTGCATTGGCCCGACGATGGAAAGCATCGTGCGGAGTTCGGTTATGGATCGATCGACGACGGCGTGGGTGAAGGCCCGCGTCTTGTCCCGCGATTCGACGATCGGCAGGAAAACGTCCGGCGACAGAAGCCGTCCGTCGATATCGCGCCACCTGGCCAGAACCTCGCAACCAACGATATCGCCGGAGTTGATATCGAGTATCGGCTGGTAAGCGCACTCGATGCGCTGACTCATCTCGCGCAGGAAGCGGCGTTCGAACGACCAGTAGCTGCGAACGAATGTTTCGAGGTGGTACATGACCATGGCCGCCACGAACACGACTGCCGCAGCGATCACACCGAGTTCGACGGACCATCGGGCCAGGAGACCGCCGGGTTTCGGTATCGACACCACACAGGCAAGATTGGCGGAGTCGCAATCCGTTCGAGCCGAGCGGCTGGCTGCCGTCAACACGTGCTCAAGGGTGCTGGCCGGCGGCGGGATCCGAGACACCGGGCGGCCATCTGGAACGACGAAGGTCGCATCGTCGTTGCGCAATACGATCGTCTGTGAGTACCAGTTCTCGCTCGGCGCTGGTGCGAGTGGCGTACCATAGGCGACCGCATAGTTGTGTCGCGCAGCAATTGTCCCGACCTCGCCGGAAAAGCCGAATTCGTCAAGCGGCTGCATAAGCCAGATGCGCAGTCCAAGCTCGGCCGACTCGATATCGGGTTCGCTGAGCCGGACCGGTGCCGCGAGACGGTCGCTGGCGGACGAACAGGCGATCCTATCGCCGTCCAGATACATCACGATATGGATGCCGTCGGGCAAAAGCGCGACCCCGCGCATTCCGTCGATATGGGACGGCGAACAGCCACCGGGACCCAGCGCATCGAGCAGGTCGAGGGTGCCGACAACGCTTTCGGTCCGTGCAACGAGGGGAAACAGCGCTTCCCTGTTCGCGTCGCGCAGTTCGCTCTGTATCAGAAGTACGAAGAGGGTGTGCCCCGCCAGGACGGCCAGCAAGCAGATGAAAACGCGCGCCGTCCAGCGCAGGATCGGCGTCCAGTGATTGGTTGCGACGAGTTCAGCAAGTGTCGGCATGCCGCGCGCTCCTGTGCCGCGGCAGCCCGGCCGTCGCAGCCGGTGCCCGGGATCTGACTCTTCCGGCGCGGGGCGCCGTTTTCTGGCCGCCGTTGCCGGCGGCACGTGTCGGTCTGGTTCCCATGACCGTCCGCCCGAGGAAAAACGTACGCTAAGTTATACCAACTGATTTAATGAGCCGTAAAATAAGTTCACGCTAGGTTGTATTGCAAATCGACCGGGCGCCGCAAACCGGCGCCGGCAAAGGCCGTTTCCAGCATGTCGCGGACGTATTCGGTACATTTTCGCCCGATGACCTATACGGCCCGCCGCGCCGGGCCTGCCTGTGACGGGTGCGAATGAACGTGGCTCTACGGGCGGCTGCGATAGTGTTCGAGAACGAACACCCGGACAGCGGCAGAGAGCCCGCGGTTACCGCGGGTTTCGTCGATTCGACCGATCAGGGCGGAGACCGAACGGCGCCGAGCTGCGGCGATTTCTGACAGGGCCTCCCAGAATTCCGGTTCGAGCGACACGCTGGTGCGATGGCCGGCGATGGTAACCGATCGCTTGCGGCTGTCAGGCCCCTCATTCAGTCGTGGTTCGGCGGTCATCGGGGCGTGTCGTCGGTCGGGTCGGACTGTTCTGCGCGCCGGTGGGCGTCGATATTCCGGACGGCCTTCTCGGCGCGCGCCTTCTCGAGGTCCCGGTCTGCCTTCGTGCGGCCGAACTTCACGCGGTTCTCCGTTGCCCGCGCCTTCCTGTCGGCGCGCGCTTTCGATTTGCGGGCCTTGTTGAAGTTGACAATCTCCGCCATTGCATGTCCCCGTCGTTATGACCCGTACCATACCGCGCGGTATCGGGACCGGCGATACATCTTCGCGGGTGGTTGTCAGGCCGTTGCGCTCGTCGAGCCAAAGCGGCTTACAATAGGCCGGCCCAGGCTGGGAACGGATATGCGTCAAGCGCTCAGCCCGGCCCCGTTTTAAAACACCGTCATTGCCGAAGGAGTTTTCATGAACCGCTGTTGTCTGGCGCTCGCGCCGATCATCCTCGCCGCATCACCTGCATCGGCTGAAACCTGTGAGGAAATCTTCGTTCGTCTTCTGACCGAGGGCAACGGGGACGGTCCGGTGAAAATCCATGTCACGCAGGACATCAAGGGCGCACCGGCGACGACGAACTACTTCTATCAGGCGTCGCCCGGCCACTGGATGACCGAGATGATCGACCCGGCGGGGCAGCCGTGGGTGCTGACCTACGACGATGCGATGTATACGTCGGCAGACGAGGGACAAACCTGGAAGAAGCTGCGCGATCTCGACAGCGGCGGCAATGCGGATGCCGCCAAGGAGACCATGAAGGCGAACGCGGCGACGACGCGAAATGCGGTTTGCGGCGAGGAAGACTTGAATGGCGTCGCGTATGACGTCGTCGAAGCGGATTTCGACATGCTGCAGGGTTCGAAAACCGAAAACCACCACAAATATTGGGTCAATCCGCAGAACGGCTTCATCGACAAGGCGGTCTACGAGATGAAGGGGGCGGGTTTCGAAAGCATCACGACGCAAGTGATCGAGCCCGCGCCCGATCTGGACCTGCCGACGCCCGAATAGGCGCCGGCAATCCCGGATTCACCGGGGAAAAGCCCGCCGCTCAGCCCGGCTTCACCATCTTCTCGGGCCGGACGATCTGGTCGAATTCCTTCTCCGTGACGAAGCCGAGTTTGACGGCTTCTTCGCGCAGGGTCGTGCCATTCTTGTGCGCAGTCTTGGCGACCTTGGTGGCGTTGTCGTAGCCGATCTTCGGGGCAAGCGCGGTGACGAGCATCAGCGAGCGCTCCATCAGATCGGTGATTCGTTTCTCGTCGGCCTTGATGTCCTTGACGCAATGGTCGGTGAAGGAGATCGAGGCGTCTGCGATCAGCCGGATCGACTGCATCATCGCGTTCGCCATGACCGGCTTGTAGACGTTGAGTTCGAAATGCCCCTGGCTGCCTGCCACGGTCATCGTGGTCTCGTTGCCGAACACTTGACAGCAGGCCATCGTCATCGCCTCGCACTGGGTCGGGTTCACCTTGCCCGGCATGATCGACGAACCCGGCTCGTTCTCCGGCAGGATCAGTTCGCCCAGACCAGAACGCGGGCCGGAGCCGAGGAAGCGGATATCGTTTGCGATCTTGAACAGCGAGGCCGCGATCGTGTTCAACGAGCCGTGGGCGTAGACATAGGCGTCATGGGCGGCAAGCGCCTCGAACTTGTTCGGCGCGGTTTTGAAGGGCAGGCCGGTAATCTTGGCGACCTTCTCGGCGAACAACTTGTCGAAGCCCTTCTTCGTGTTCAGGCCGGTGCCCACCGCAGTGCCGCCCTGGGCGAGTTCGTAGAGGCCGCCGAGCGCCTGCTTGGCCCGCTTGATGCCGCTCTTCACCTGAGCGGCGTAGCCCGAGAACTCCTGCCCGAGAGTGAGCGGCGTCGCGTCCTGGGTGTGGGTGCGGCCGATCTTGATGATGTCCTTGAAATCCTTCGACTTCTTGTCGAGGGCGGCGTGCAGGTACTCGAGCGCCGGGATCAGCGACTTGTTGAATTCCTCGGCCGCCGCGATGTGCATCGCGGTCGGGAACGTGTCGTTCGACGACTGGCCACGGTTGACGTGGTCGTTGGGGTGGACCGGGTCCTTCGAGGCCATCGTCCCGCCGAGCAGCTCGATCGCGCGATTGGAGACAACCTCGTTGGCATTCATGTTCGACTGGGTGCCGGAGCCGGTCTGCCAGACGACAAGCGGAAAGTTGTCGTCGAGCTTGCCGTCGATCACCTCCTGCGCGGCGGTGATGATCGCCTTGGCAAGCTTCGGATCGAGGTTCTTCTGCTCCTTGTTGGTCTCGGCGGCGGCGCGCTTGATGATGCCGAGCGCCCGTATGATCGGCGGCGACATGCGCTCGCCGGAGATCTTGAAGTTGCCGAGCGAGCGCTGCGTCTGCGCGCCCCAATACTTATCTGCGGGAACTTCGAGCGGGCCGAAGGAGTCGGTTTCGGTGCGCGTGGCGGGGCGTTTCGACGACATGCTTGTGGTCCTCAGGCTTTGAAAGAATGTGTCGCCGGCCTTCTAGCACGGCTTGGCGCACATCGGAATTCGACTTGATCAGGACGCAGATCGGCCGTCCCGCGGATCGCCTTCCTTAAATCGGTCCGTTTCCAGGATGGTCTGGATGAGCCTGGCGAGGTGCCGGGCCAACTCGTCACCAGATAAATGTGTCATCGCCGGCAGCTCGAGGATGTAACGGGTCAGGGCAAAACCGAGAACCTGACTTGTAATGATCGCGGCCTTCCAGTCACTGGCGCCGCTCCGGTCGACGGCGCGGATGGCCGGCATGACCTGTCCCGCGAAGATCGCTCGCATGCGTTCGGCCGCCTCCTTTTGGGTCGGCGCGGAACGCAGCAGCACACGCAAGCCTGTTCCGGTTCGGGGGTCTTCCCAGGTCTCAACGAAATGGGCCGCAAGGATGCCGCCGATGTCTTCAGGCCGTCGTGCTCCGGTCAGTACGGGCAGGCGCAGATCGATTTCCGCGGCGGCGGCGAAGAGGCGGTCCTTCGAGTGGAAATACCGAATCAGCAGTGCGGGGTCCGTGTCGGCCTGTCCCGCGATGTCGCGTAGCGAGACACCGTCGAAGCCGTGTTTCCCGAACAGCTCGCGTGCGGCGGCGAGAATGCGGGCCCGCGTCCGGTCTGATTTCCGAGTGGGTCGATTGGGCATGGGCACGATATGTCAACAATCGTTGACAACTGCAAGTTGGCAGCGATATGTCAACATTTGTTGAAAAATGGGGGCCGACATGTCGTCACACCTGACCGCAGCACTCGTCTTCCTCTCCGTCAGCTTCACCGCCATCGCGGCCGCCCTGGCGATGGTCGGGCCGTTGCCTGGCCTGTTTCTCGCATTGCTGACGGGCATTGCCGTTGCCGCCTGGCTGTGGTCGCGGTGGGGGGCGTGTCCGGACGTTTCCACATCCCACCTCCTGTCGCCCTATCTTTTGGTCGTGCCCGTAGCCCTCATCCTCGACAGTCTGCGCTTTGCGGGCGGCTGGGTGCCGCGGTTGGCGTCGGAGATCGCCTGGGCGTTCCGGCCTGACTTTCTCTTAAGCGACGTGACCTGGTTCGTGGCGTTCGTGTGCGCGCCGGTGTCGGTGGTCACACTTGGCGGTTACGCCTTGAGCAGGCAGCACCCGCTCGGTGGCCTGATGGCATGGTGGACGGCGCTGTGGGCGATCTCGGAAGGGCTTTTGCAGATCTCACTGGGCGGTACGGATGGCTGGTCGACCTTCGATGTGATCGCTTTGGTCCCCGCCGCCGGCCTTGTCGGTCTGGGCGTTGTCCTGATCCAGCGCCTGCTGGCGCCGAAAGCGATGGCGCTGCCGAAACCGCGGCCGCTCGCCGATCGCCAGCGCCGGCTCTGGGCCGTGCTCTTCCTGGCGCTCGCCGCGGTTTACGGTGTGACGCTCTACAGTCAGGCCGGTCCGGTTCCCGTCGGAATCATCGTCGGCTCGATGATTGGCGGCATGATCGGCTGGTGGAAGACCACCTCGCGCCATCCCGCGGATCCCGCGCGCATCGTGCCGCTGTATCTGCTGATGATGGGGCTGTTCTATATCCATGTCGGAGAAGAAGCGCTGACCGGGTTCAACGCCGCGATCGCCGTGCTTACCGGCGAGACGTGGCCCGAGCATGAATTCCTGCTGCTCATCGCGCTGGCCGGCCCTGTCGTCTGGTTCTTCGCGGCATGGAGCGTCTGGAAACAGCAGGCTATCGGAAATTACATACTGTGGTTCATGCTGGTGGGCATGATCCTCGGCGAGCCGACGCATCTGCTTGTCTTCCCCGTTGTCGTCATGGTGAAGAGCGGCGGCGGCTACGGCTATTTCTCGGGCATGTACACGGCACTCTTTCCGATGATCCCGGCAATCCTGGCGGTCGTCGAAATCCTGCGCGAAAAGAAGTCCCGTTCAATCGCCGGGGCTCGTGCATGAGAGGACCGTTCCTGTCGGTTGCCGCGTTCGTTCCGGCTGCGTTCGTTCTGGTCGCGCTCGACGTATCGCCGGCGCTCGCGCATGGGTTTGCCGGTAGCGGCTGGCTGCATCCGCTCACCGGACCCGATCATATGCTCGCGATGCTGCTCGTCGGCGCGTGGAGCGCGCAGATCGGCGGCCGGGCGTTGTTGGCCGTACCCGGGGCGTTCGTCCTGGCCATGGGAGCGGGTGCGTGCGCTGCGATCGCGGGCGTGGTCCTGCCGTGGAGCGAGCTTGCGATCGCACTGTCGATCGCCGTCATGGGAGTCGCCATCGCCCTGGCGCGACCGATCGCGGCGCCGGCTGCCGGGCTTGCCACGCTTCTGTTCGGTTGGGCCCATGGCACCGCGCACGGGCTTGAAGCGCCAATGCAGGCCACTGCGGCCGATCTTACGACCTACATGGCCGGATTCCTCGTCACCACGGCCGGTCTCCACGTCGCCGGCCTTGCGGGAGGGCAATTGCTTCTCGATGCCCGCAACGGGTCCGCGACCTTGCGCGTCATGGGCACCGCGTCGACCGCGGTGGGTATCGGTCTTTATGCCGCGTCTGCGGTCTGACGGGGACCATCGCGGACATCGACTGCCGGTCTTGGCACTGTCGCGGCCCGTCGCTGCGCGAAGGATACGGATGGGTTACGGATGAGAGAATTGAGGAAACGCGACGGGCGCGGTCAGTTCTTTTTGCGGAACGTGTCGAGGCTGACGACTTCCGCGCCCTGATTGTCGGCATCGGCGTCGGTGCCGGCCTCTGCGACGGCAGGCGTCTCGCTGTCATCTGCCTCCGCCCCATTTTCGGCGTTGGCCCCGTCATCGGGCCGTACGGGCAGGGGCGTGGGGGCCGGGATTGTCTCCGGCGTATCCTGTGCGGGAAATTCGGATGCGGGCGCTGTGCCCGGCAACTCGGCCGTCTCGTCCGAGGCGGCGGCATCTGCCGCACTGTCCGTCTCGAACTGCAGGCCGAACTGGACGCTGGGATCCAGAAAACCGGTGATGGACGCGTAGGGGACGACCAGCCGCTCCGGTACGCCGTTGAAGGACAGGCTTACCGAAAACCCGGTGTCCGTCACTTCGAGGTCCCAGAACTGGTGCTGCATCACCACCGTCATCTCTTCGGGATAGCTCTCGCGCAGGCGGTTGGAAATCCGAACGCCTGGCGCGGTCGTGGAGAAGCCGATGAAGAAGTGGTGGTCGCCGGGCAGGCCATTCTTAGCCACGTCGGCGAGGACAGCGCGGACGACCCCGCGCAGGGCGTCCTGGGTCAGCAGATCGTAGCGGATAAGGTCTTGCGCCATCGTTTTATTGTCTCGCGCCGTCGAGCTGAGTGCAGTGTCCGAACGAAGACGGCCGTCTGCGCGGCCGTTCGGTTTAGGTGGAGGCTTCTGTTGCCAGGTGCCTCCGAACCCCGCCTGACGGAGCTAACCCGTCAGGGCTTCGATCGGTGTTTCAAACCGCCTTACGCGGCCTGAGCAACCGGAGCATAGTTGTCGTTGGCAACTATAAGAATGGCCCGATACGGTGGTGCCATGCCGAGCGAAAGTCTGCCCTTTACGCCTTCGTCGATCCTATTTCGCCCCCGCCGGAACCGACCGTCATCCCATTCTTCCAAATACGGGATCGATCGGTTCTGGTGGAGGCGCCGGGTACCGCCCCCGGGTCCGATAGGTTTATTCCGACAGCCGTTTATCGCCATAGTCGGCTTGCGCCGACAGGGGCCAATATAGGCACTGAATCGGCGGATGAAAAGGCACGGGGCCCCACCGGGCAGGTTGTTCGTTGTCATTGGGAGGAAGCGGATGAGTGTGAGGACTGAGCGCAACGGTCCGGTAACGACGGTCGTCATGGACCGGCCAGAGGCGCGCAACGCGGTCGATCCGGAGACGGCCGAAGCCCTTTACGAGGCGTTCACGGCTTTCGAGGCCGACCCGGCCGCGTCTGTAGCGGTTTTCTGGGGCGCCGGTGGCGCATTCTGTGCCGGCTTCGACCTGAAGCACGCCGCCGGAGGGGCGGCCGAGATCGGAACTCTCGGATTTACCGATACGCCCGCCGACGATCCAAGAGGGCCGATGGGCCCGACCCGACTGCAACTCTCCAAGCCCGTCATCGCCGCGGTGGCCGGTCCCGCCGTTGCCGGCGGCATGGAGCTGGCGCTGTGGTGCGACATGCGGGTGATGGAAGAAGACGCGTATTTCGGCGTCTATTGCCGGCGTTGGGGCGTACCGCTGATCGACGGCGGGACGGTCCGCCTGCCGCGCCTCGTCGGCATGGGTCGGGCGATGGACCTGATCCTGACCGGTCGCAAGGTCGAGGCGGAGGAGGCGCTGCGGATCGGCCTGGCCGAACGGGTGGTCCCGGCCGGGCAGGCACGCCAGGCCGCCGAGGACCTCGCTCACCAGATCGCCCGCTTCCCGCAGGCCTGCCTGCGCACCGACCGGCGGTCTGCCTATGCCCAGTGGGACATGGACCTGCGCGCGGCGCTGAAGCAGGAGTTCGAAGGCGGGTTGCCGCCCCTGGAGGCCGAGGGTGTCGGCGGCGCCGCCCGGTTCGCCGGTGGCAAGGGGCGCAGCGGCGACTTCGACGCGATTTGAGCGCGCGAGCCCTGAATTCAGGTCGCGCCTTCCGTCTCGATGTTGATGACGCGGCCGCAATGCTTGCAGTGGACGGCGTCGGGATCATGCAGGGATAGCCCGCAGTCGGGGCAGCGGTAACGCACCTTACGCGGGCGGAAGACCGTCTGCACAAGGCGCAGGAACAGGGCGACGCCGACGACCATGATGACGATCGAGAGAAGGCGGCCGTTGTTGTCCTCCAGCGTGATGTCGCCGAAGCCGGTCGTCGTCAGCGTCGCGACCGTGAAGTACAGCGCGTCGAGATAGGTATTGATTTCCGGATTGATGTCGTCTTCGAGCACGTAGACGAGCGCCGTGATCGTGAAGATGAAGACGACGAGGTTGATCAGGCTGTGCAGCACCTCCTCGTTGCGCTTGATGAACGGCACGTCGCTGCGCAGGTCGAGCATGACATGGTGTGAACGCAGCAGCCGGAGCGAACGCAACACCCGCAGGAATGCCAGGTTGTCGAAGAACAGCGGCAGCAGGAGCGACAGGATGATGAGCACATCCGCCAGCGAGGTGATCTGCAGGGCGTAGGCGGCCCGGTTGCGCGAGATCCACAGGCGCGCGGCGTAGTCGAGGATCACCGGGACCGCGATGACCAGATCGAGGGCGATGATCCAGGGGGGATTGTGCAGCGGCACCGTAAGGATGAAGAAGCCGATCAGGAAGAGGTCGAAGGCGAGCAGCGCGTACCGGAAACGCTTGGCACCTGCGCCGCGGCCTTCATAGAGGTTCCGAACCCGCTTCTTGAGTGGGCTCTCGCCGCCCGATGACGATGAGCTGTCGGCGGTCGACGTCTTCTTCGGACCGGTCTTGCCGGCCGATCCTGTGGATTTCGCCTTTGTCGGCGCGACTCGCTTTTTCGGTGCCCTGCCCATGTGATCTAAGAGACCCGATCAGGGCTTGCGGGTCCAGATGCCAGTAGAGTCGTCCTGGTTTTTCGGCCGGGGCAGAACCGCCGGGTGGAATCGCGTAATCTGTCTGCCCGAAACAGGGAACCGCCATGCGCCAGTATCACGAGCTTCTCAGCCGTATCCTTGATGACGGTCTGAAGAAGGGCGACCGCACCGGGACCGGTACGCTCAGCGTTTTCGGCCATCAGATGCGCTTCGATCTCGCCCAGGGATTTCCCATGGTGACGACGAAAAAGCTGCATCTGAAGTCGATCGTCCATGAACTCCTGTGGTTTCTGAACGGTGACACCAACATCGCCTACCTGAAGGATAACGGCGTCCGTATCTGGGACGAGTGGGCTGACGAGAACGGTGATCTCGGTCCCGTCTACGGGCATCAGTGGCGCTCGTGGCCGACGCTGGACGGCGGTGCGATCGACCAGATTTCGCAGGTCGTCCAGCAGATCCAGACCAATCCCGACTCGCGGCGGCTGATCGTCACGGCGTGGAACCCCGCCGACGTGGAGAAAATGGCGCTGCCGCCCTGCCACTGCCTGTTCCAGTTCTATGTCGGCGACGGGAAACTGTCGTGTCAGCTTTATCAGCGTTCGGCGGACGTGTTTCTCGGTGTGCCCTTCAACATTGCATCGTATGCGCTGCTGACGATGATGGTGGCGCAGGTGACGGGGCTCGCGCCCGGCACCTTCATCCATACACTCGGCGATGCGCACCTTTACCTGAATCATCTGGAGCAGGCCCGGCTACAGCTCAGCCGGGAGCCGAGGGCATTGCCGACGATGCACATCAATTCGGCCGTCACCGATATCTTCGGCTTCGTCTACGACGACTTCGCGCTGGAAGGTTACGAGCCCTATCCGCACATCAAAGCCGAAGTGTCCGTCTGATCAGTCCGTTGTTCCGCCCGTCCGGGCCTCCAGTGGAGCGCGCATGCCGATTCATCTCGTGCATCTTGTCATTGCCATCGTCGCCGAAGTCATCGCGACGACGGCCCTCAAGGCGGCCAACGGTTTCACCGTCCTGGTCCCGTCCGTCATCGTCGTTGCGGGCTACGTGACGGCCTTCTATTTCCTCAGTCTGACGCTGAAAGTGATGCCGGTCGGCGTCACCTACGCCATCTGGGCGGGGCTGGGCGTGGTGCTCGTCGCCGTCTTCGGCGCTATCATCTATCGGCAGGTACCGGACCTGTGGGCCATTCTGGGCATAGGCCTGATCATGGCGGGCGTCATCATCATAAACCTGCTGTCGAAGACGGTCACGCATTAGGAACGCGCCAGTATGACCAGTAACGGGCCAAACGCCGGCATCTCCGTGCGCCCCGCCTGGCCGGGTGAGGCGGATCTCGTTCTGCAGTTCATCAAGGATCTGGCCGAATACGAGACGCTGTGTCACGAGGTTTCGGCAACGGAAGACTCCATCGACCTCGCGCTGTTCAGCGCCATGCCGAAGGCGTTTTGCGAGATCGCCGAGTTCGAGGGTATTCCGGCCGGGTTCGCTCTTTGGTTCTACAGTTTCTCGACGTTCAGGGGGAAACACGGGATCTATCTGGAAGACCTGTTCGTGCGCCCCGATTACCGCGGCAAGGGTCTCGGAAAGGCGATGCTGGGAAAACTGGCACAACGCTGCATACAGGAGGGGCTCGCCCGCCTGGAGTGGTCGGTGCTCGACTGGAACACGCCATCCATCGAGTTCTACAAATCGCTCGATGCGCAGCCGATGGACGAGTGGACCGTCTTCCGCGTAACAGATGAGCCGTTGACGCGGCTCGCGGAGGCGGCGCCATGACGGTTCGTCTTTCCATTATCGTGGCGGTGGCCGAGAATGGCGTGATCGGTCGCGACAACGACATGCCGTGGCGGCTGCCGAGCGACCTGAAGCACTTCAGGGCGGTCACGATGGGCAAGCCGATCATCATGGGGCGCAAGACCTTCGATTCAATCGGCCGGGCCCTGCCGGGGCGCGACAACATCGTCGTGACCCGGTCCGCAGCGATCGTATCCGGCGACATCCATACGGCCTATTCGCTGGACGAGGCCGTCGGGCTTGCCGAAGGCTTCGCGCGGGATCGCGGAACCGACGAAGCTTTTATCATCGGCGGCGGACAGATCTACGCCGAGGCGATCGGTCGGGCGCACCGGCTCTATGTGACGGAGGTAGCCGCCGCGCCGGAGGGAACCACCGTGTTTCCTGCGATCGATCCGGTCGTCTGGCGTGAAGTCGCGCGCGAGGGGCCTGTGCAGGGTGAAAACGACAGCGCGCCGATCCAGTTTGTCGTTTACGAGCGGGTCGTCGATTAACGCGTCCTTCGATCTTGCCCCGGCCCGTGGTTAGCGGGCAAAGTGCGCCGCGAGTCACTGAACGGGAGGTTAAGCCCCATGAAAAGCCGTGCCGCCGTGGCCTTCGAGGCCGGAAAGCCGCTGGAAATCGCCGACGTCGAGCTGGAAGGCCCGAAGGAGGGCGAAGTCCTGGTCGAGATCAAGGCGACCGGCATCTGCCATACCGACGAATTCACCCTGTCGGGCGCCGACCCGGAAGGCCTGTTCCCGGCGATCCTGGGCCATGAGGGCGCCGGTGTCGTGGTCGACGTGGGACCGGGCGTGAAGAGCCTGAGGAAGGGCGATCACGTCATTCCGCTCTACACGCCGGAATGCCGCCAGTGCCCGTCCTGCCTGTCGCAGAAGACAAACCTGTGCACGGCGATCCGCTCGACCCAGGGCCAGGGTCTGATGCCCGATGGATCCTCCCGCTTCTCGCTCGATGGCAAGAAGCTGTTCCACTACATGGGCACGTCGACCTTCTCGAACTTCACGGTTCTGCCGGAAATCGCAGTGGTGAAGATCCGCGAGGACGCCCCCTTCGACAAGGTCTGCTACATCGGCTGCGGCGTGACGACGGGCATCGGCGCCGTCATCAACACCGCGAAGGTGGAAGAGGGCGCGACGGCGGTCGTATTCGGTCTAGGCGGTATCGGCCTGAATGTGATCCAGGGTCTCAGGCTCGCCGGCGCCGACATGATCATCGGCGTGGATCTGAACAACTCCAAGAAGGAATGGGGCGAACGCTTCGGCATGACCCATTTCGTCAATCCGACCGAGATCGGCGAGGACATCGTCCCGTATATCGTCAATCTGACGAAGCGCGGCGACGACCAGATCGGCGGGGCGGACTACACCTTCGACTGCACCGGCAATGTCACGGTCATGCGGCAGGCGCTCGAGTGCTCTCATCGCGGCTGGGGCCAGTCGATTGTCATCGGCGTGGCGCCGGCTGGCGCGGAAATAGCGACCCGGCCGTTCCAGTTGGTGACGGGGCGTGTCTGGAAAGGAACCGCCTTCGGCGGGGCAAGAGGCCGCACGGATGTGCCGAAAATCGTGGAATGGTACATGGACGGGAAGATCGAGATCGACCCGATGATCACCCATACGATGCCGCTCGAGGACATCAACAAGGGCTTCGATCTTATGCACGCTGGCGAATCGATCCGCTCGGTCGTGCTTTACTAGGTTAAGTATACCGCTGCGGCACATAGCGCAGTTTCGCTCCGGATGTTGACATTCGGGGGCGAAAAACCCACGTCTCTCAGCAGTCCGCCTTTCGTTGAAAGGGCGGGAACGCTGACTTATAACCCCGGCGACATAGATAACGCTGGAAACGGCACAATTCCGACGAGGAGCATTCATGCCCTGGAGCAATCAAGGCGGCGGCGGTGGCTGGCGCGGTGGCAACGGCGGCCCGTGGGGCAGCCCGCCGAGTGGCGGTGGCGGACAGGGCGGCCAGCCGCCGGATCTCGAAGAGATTCTCCGGCGCAGCCAGGACCGGCTGAAGAACGTCATGCCGGGCGGATCGATGGGCGGCAAGGGCCTCGCGTTGGTGCTTCTCGTTCTGATAGCTCTTTGGGGGCTCAGCGGCTTCTACCTCGTCAATACCGACGAGCAGGGTGTCGTCCTGCGCTTCGGCAACTATTCGTCGACGACAGGACCGGGCCTGCACTATCACCTGCCGTATCCCATCGAGACGGTGGAGACGCCGCAGGTGACGCGCATCAACCGCATCGATATCGGCATGCGGATTCTGGAGGACGGTCGTGCCTCGCGTGACGTTCCGGAGGAGAGCCTGATCCTCACCGGCGACGAAAATATCGTCGACGTCGACGTGTCCGTGTTCTGGAAGATCAGCAACGCACCGGATTACCTCTTCAAGATCCAGAACCCGCAGGCCACGGTGAAGGCGGTGGCCGAAAGCGCCATGCGCGAAGTCATCGGCCGCAGCCAGCTGCAGCCGGTTCTGACGCAAGCGCGCGCCATCACCGAACAGGACGTCCAGACGCTTATCCAGCAGACCCTGGATTCCTACAGCGCCGGCATCGAGATCACCCAGGTCCAGCTCCAGAAGGTCGATCCGCCCGCACAGGTCATCGATGCCTTCCGCGATGTTCAGGCCGCCCGCGCCGACCAGGAGCGGCTGCGTAACGAAGCCCAGGCCTACGCCAACCGGGTCGTCCCGGAGGCGCGTGGTCAGGCGGCGCAGATTACTCAACAGGCTGAAGCCTACCGGGAACGCACCGTCAACGAGGCCAAGGGTCAGGCCTCGCGCTTCGACCAGGTCTACGGCGAATACTCCAAGGCCCCGGAGGTGACGCGCGAGCGCCTGTTCCTGGAAACCATGGAGCGGGTTCTCGGCCAGACTGACAAGATCATCATCGACGAGAAATCGAGCGGCTCGGGCGTCGTCCCGTATCTGCCGCTCGACCAGTTGAACCGTTCGTCTTCGTCCCGCTCCTCGGGCACGACCGCCACCACGGGAGCCGCCCAATGAGCCGTTCGTTCTTCGTTGGCATTCTGGTCCTGATCGCAATCGGGATCGGCGCCCTTTACATGTCCGTCTTCACCGTCGACATGACGCAGCAGGCGCTGGTGCTGCGCTTCGGTCAGCCGTTGCGGGCGATCGAACAGCCGGGGCTGCACTGGAAAACTCCGGTCGACAACGTCGTCTATTACGACAAGCGAATCCTCGATCTCGACTCACCGGTGCAGGAAGTCATCGCCTCGGACCAGAAACGTCTCGTGGTGGACGCCTTCGCCCGGTACCGGATCACCGATCCGCTGCGCTTCTACCAGTCGATCCAGACGATCCGGGCCGCGAACTCGCAGCTTTCGGCGATCCTGAACTCCGCCATCCGGCGCGTGCTGGGCGACGCGAGCTTCTTTGCCGTGGTCCGCGACGATCGACCGCAGCTCATGCAGAAGATCACGCAGCAGATGAATACCGAGGCGCAGAAGTACGGCATCACGGTCGAGGACGTGCGGATCCGACGTGCGGACCTTCCGCAGGCCAACTCCGAGGCGATCTACCGGCGCATGCAGACGGAACGCCAGCAGGAAGCCGCCCAGATCCGCGCCGAGGGCGAGGAGCAGGCGCGCCGCATCCGCTCGCGTGCCGATCGTGACGCGATCGTCATCAAGGCGGAGGCCAACCGCGAGTCCGAAGAGATCCGAGGCGATGGCGACGCCCAGCGCAGTGCCATCTTCGCGGATGCCTACAACAAGGATCCGGACTTCTTCTCCTTCTACCGCTCGATGCAGGCCTACGATCAGGCGCTGGTCCAGCAGGACACGCGGTTCGTGCTGTCGCCGCAGTCGGAATTCTTCCGATACTTCGGTTCCGCGCTCGGTTCGCCAAATCCGGGTGATGGTACGCGTGCGCCACTTCCGGGAGTGTCGGCCGCGCCCGCTCAATGAGCGACTTCATCGTCGCGCTGGGGCTGGTACTGGTAATCGAGGGCGTCCTCTACGCCGCAATTCCGGCCAGCCTGAAGCGCATGATGGCGACGGCGCTCGGGACGCCCGACTCGACGCTGCGGGCAGGCGGTCTCCTGGCTGCGGTGACCGGGCTGGTGATCGTCTGGTTCGTGCGCGGCTAGAGCAGTGCACGGACACACGTTTGCGTGACCATCGGCCGGGGAACTGGCGTATAGGCTGCCGGCCGGTGGTATAATCTGATCCAGAACACGACTCGTGCCGACGCTTTGCAACCGTCCGGCACTTTTTCCAGGAAAGCGGAGGCTCTCTATGTCGGTTGATGCTCGTTGGGCCCCGTCGGCGCGCCCCTTGGCTGCAGTCCAGACGGTTCGGCGGCGGATCGGACGTTTCGGTGCGGTCTTTGTGGCCGTTGCATTCCTTGTCGGAACGGCGGCCGAAGGTGTTTCGCCCGCCTATTCGAAGGGGGCGCCGGAGTCCTTCGCCGATCTGTCGGAGTCGCTGATCGACGCGGTTGTCAATATCTCGACGTCGCAACGGGTTTCTGGATCCCGCAACATCCCGATGCCCGAGGTGCCGCCGGGTTCGCCGTTCGAGGAGTTCTTCGATGAGTTCTTCGACCGCGACAATGGCGACGATGACGACAACGACCGGCCTCGGCGTGTCAATTCGCTTGGCTCGGGCTTCGTCATTTCGGAAGACGGAATCATCGTCACCAACAACCACGTGATCGCCAAGGCGGACGAGATCACCGTCAACTTCAATGATGGGTCGAAGCTGCCGGCCGAACTGATCGGCTTCGACGAAAAGACCGACGTGGCCGTCCTGAAGGTGGAGCCGGAAGAGCCGCTCAAGGCCCTGGAATTCGGCGATTCGGAGAGTTTGCGGGTCGGCGACTGGGTCCTGGCGATCGGCAATCCGTTCGGCCTCGGCGGGACGGTAACGGCGGGTATCGTCTCGGCGCGCAACCGCGATATCAACGCCGGGCCCTACGACTCCTTCATTCAGACGGATGCCTCGATCAACCGCGGCAATTCCGGCGGTCCGCTGTTCGACATGGACGGCAAGGTCGTGGGCATCAACACCGCGATCATTTCGCCATCGGGCGGCTCCATCGGAATCGGCTTCGCGGTGCCGGCGAACATCGCCAAGAACGTCATCGACCAGCTTATCGAATACGGTGAAACGCGGCGCGGCTGGCTCGGTGTCCGCATCCAGACGGTGACCGACGACATCGCCGAGAGCCTCGGCATGGACGAGGCGATGGGTGCTCTGGTCGCCGGCGTCAGTGATGGCGGCCCCGCGGCCGACGGCGGCATCGAGACCGGCGACGTCATCGTCGAGTTCGACGGCAAGCCCGTCGACGAGATGCGCGCGCTGCCGCGGATCGTCGCCGACACGAAGATCGGCAAGGAAGTCGACGTGAAGATCCTGCGCAAGGGCGAGGAGGAGACCCTCAAGATCACCGTCGGTCGCCTTGAGGAAGGCGAGCAGGTCGCGTCGCTCGACGCCGACGCCGAAGGCGGGCCTGCCGACGAGCCAGAGAGCACGACGGTGAGCGCGCTCGGGGTCGACCTCTCGGACCTGAATGACGAACTGCGCGAGCGCTATGAGGTCGACGGGTCTGTCGAGGGCGCCGTGATCACCGAGGTCGATCCCTCCGGTCCCGCCGCCGAGCGGCAGATCCGCGCCGGTGACGTGATCGTCGAGGTCGCTCAGGAAAAGGTCACGTCCGCCGAACAGGTGAAGGACCAGCTGGACGACCTGAAGGACAAAGGCCGCAAGTCGGCGCTGCTTCTGGTGGCCAATCCCGCCGGCGAGCTGCGCTTCGTGGTGGTTCCTTTCGAGGACTGATCCCGGCGCGCTCGGGAAACGACAAAGGGCGGGCCATGCGGCCCGCCCTTTTTCATTTCGCCGTCGACCTGCTCAGCCGTCAGGCCGCGAATTCGTCCGCGCTATAGCCCTGCAGGAACAGGAGCGCGGTGAGGTCGCCATGGTCGATGCGCACGTCGGCGGCTTCGGCGACGGCGGGCTTGGCGTGGTAGGCGACACCCAGGCCGGCACGCTCCAGCATGGCCAGGTCGTTTGCCCCGTCACCGACGGCGATCGCGTCGTCGAGCCTGATCCTGAGTTCGCCGGTGAGTTCGTCGAGGCGCTGGCGCTTGTCGTCGCGGCCGAGGATGGGTTCCCGGACTTCGCCGAGAAGCGCGTCGCCCTCCACCAGCAGTTCGTTGGCGCGGGTCTCGTCGAAGCCGACACGGGCGGCAATCTCGCGGGTGAAATAGGTGAAGCCGCCGGAGACAAGCGCCGCGTAGCCGCCGTTGGCGCGCATGGTCTTGACCAGCGTCGTCGCGCCCGGATTGACGGTGATCCGCTCCTCGATCAGGCGCTGCAACGTGGCGATCTCGATGCCCTTCAGCAGCGCCACGCGCTCGCGCAGCGCCGGCTCGAAATCGATCTCGCCGCGCATGGCCCGCTCGGTGATCGCGGCGACATGGGCCTTCAGCCCGACCAGGTCGGCGAGCTCGTCAATGCACTCCTGACCGATGATGGTGGAGTCCATGTCGGCGATGAGAAGTTTCTTGCGACGGTTCGTTTCGGGCACGACCGCGATATCGACCGGCGCGTTGCCGAGCATCTCGCGCAGGCGCATATCGAGTGTTTCGGGCTCGGCGGATGGCTGCGGCAATGGTATGTCGCAGGCAACACCGTCCATCAGCCAGCGGGGAGCATCCCCGCCGATCGCGGTACGGGCGGCCTCGGAGAGATCGGTATCGACAGCCGGTGCGGCGGGGTTGGAGATGAGAACGGCGACGTGAGACATGAGTGGTCGGAACGGGCCAGTGATTGAAACGGATGTCCAGGCGATCCTGATCGCCGGGCCGACGGCGAGTGGCAAGTCGGCACTCGCGCTCGACCTTGCCGAAGATATCGGCGGGACCGTCATAAACGCCGACTCGATGCAGGTCTACGACGCCCTGCGGATTCTCACCGCACGTCCGAGCCGAGAAGACGAGGGGCGCGTGCCACATCTGCTCTACGGGCATGTGCCGATCCGAGAGGCCTATTCGGTCGGCCGCTGGCTTGCCGACGTCGAAGTAGCGCTTGCCGAAGTACGGGCAGCTGGACGGCTGCCGATCGTGACGGGCGGTACCGGTCTCTATTTCAAGGCGCTTACGGAGGGACTGTCACCGATACCGGAGGTGCCGGAGGACATCAGGTCCGCCGTCCGGGCCCGGTTGGTGGAGGAGGGCGCGGAGACCCTGCATTCCGAACTCACCCAGCGCGATCCGGAGACGGGCCGCCGCGTGCCGCCGAGTGACCCGCAGCGTATCGTCCGAGCGCTGGAGGTTATTGAGTTCACGGGGCGGTCGTTGGCCGACTGGCAGCGGGAGCCGGCCGCGCCGGCGCTTATCGAACCGGGTGGCGCGCGCCGGATCGTGCTGTGGCCGGATCGCGACTGGCTACGGGCTCGTATCGACATGCGCTTCGAGGCGATGCTCGCGGCCGGCGCACTCGATGAAGTCCGGGCCGTCATGGAGATGAACCTCGATCCGGACCTGCCCGGGTACCGGGCGCACGGCCTGCGTCCGCTGATCGCCCATCTTCGAGGAGAGATCGGACTTGACGAGGCGGGGGAACGGACCAAGGCCGAAACGCGTCAATACGCAAAACGCCAGTTCACCTGGTTCCGCCACCAGATGCCGGACTGGGAGCGCGTGGTGCCGGTGGAAGGTGCTGAGTCCGTCCTTGCCGCGCGGCCGCATCAGGACATGAAAAGGGTCTGAACGACTTTGCTAAAACGGGACCAGCCGGTTTTAAACGGCCCGAAAACCCTCTGTGTTACGCAGGAGGAGGTTTGCGGGACAAAGAGGTTTCGAGATGGGGCTGCTGTTCAGTTTTCGCGGCAGGGTGGGGCGCCTGGTCTGGTGGGGCGCCGGCCTGCTGGTATTCGCGTTGTATGGCGCGGGCCGCACGCTGATCGACAACAATGCCGGGCTGGCGGCGTCGGTCACCGATCAGCACGCCATGCTGTCGTTCCTCGGAATGGCTCTTATCTTGATGGGGGCGTGGTGCAACCTGGCGGTGACGGCGAAGCGCTATCACGACCGCAACAAGAGCGGCTTCTGGTATCTCGTCATTTTCATCCCCTTGATCGGCTGGATCTGGCAGGTCGCCGAATGCGGCTTTCTGTCCGGTGATCCCGGCCCGAACGATTTCGGCTTACCCGGCAATGACGGCCTTGCGTCCGAGGGAGGCGCCGACGACGAGATCGCTGCGCTGCGTGAACAGGCGCGCGAGGCCCGTGGCGGCGGTGCACAGGCCGGCTCCGGTTCGGTTCCTGCCGTCCCCGCCATTCGCCGGGGGAACGGTCTGCCCCCTATCGGTGCGAAGCCGGCCTTCGGGCGGCGGGGGATGTGAGGCGGTATGACGATTTCGGCCGAAGCGCCATATCCCCTTGACGCCCTGCGGCCCTCCGACTACGTTGCGCGCAACTTTTGACAAGGAGACCGGGTGTGACCCGCAATACCCTTATCGTAGGATGGCGCACCAGCGGCGCGACGGCCCTCTGACCGTCGCGAACGATGGTGCGCACGCAAGGCCCCGAGAGGGCCTTTTTTATTGCCTGAATGCGCGCTCGTGGAGCAAAACACGGGCGCGGGAGCTGAAGGAAGAGGACATTTCGCCATGAGCGAGACGATGACCGGCGCTGAGATCGTCATGAACGCCCTGAAGGACCAGGGCGTCGAATTCATTTTCGGCTATCCCGGCGGCGCGGTACTTCCGATTTACGACGCCATCTTCCAGCAGGACGATGTCGAGCACGTGCTTGTGCGCCACGAACAGGGCGCGACGCATGCCGCGGAAGGCTATGCCCGGTCGACCGGCAAGGTCGGTGTCGTCCTCGTCACCTCCGGTCCCGGCGCCACCAATGCGGTCACCGGCCTCACCGACGCGCTGATGGATTCCATCCCGATGGTCTGCATCTCCGGCCAGGTCGCAACCCACCTGATCGGCAATGACGCCTTCCAGGAATGCGACACGGTCGGCATCACGCGCCCCTGCACCAAGCACAACTGGCTGGTGAAGGACGTCAACGATCTCGCCCGGGTGCTGCACGAGGCATTCTATGTCGCCAAGAGCGGCCGGCCCGGACCCGTGGTCGTCGATATCCCGAAGGACGTGCAGCTGATGCTGGGCGACTATGTCGGGCCGAAGAACATCGAGCACCGGACCTACAAGCCGAAGCTGAAAGGCGACCTCGAACCGATCCGGCAGGCCGTCGAACTGATGGCCAATGCCAAGAAGCCGATCTTCTATACCGGCGGCGGCGTCATCAATTCCGGCCGTGAGGCGAGCCAGCTCTTGCGCGAATTCGTGCACATGACCGGCTATCCGATCACCTCGACCCTGATGGGGCTCGGCGCGTTCCCGGCCTCCGACAGGCAGTGGCTGGGCATGCTCGGCATGCACGGCACCTACGAGGCCAACATGGCGATGCACGACTGCGACGTGATGCTGTGCGTCGGCGCGCGGTTCGACGACCGCATCACCGGCCGGCTCGATGCCTTCGCCCCGAACGCGACGAAGATCCACATCGATATCGATCCCTCCTCGATCAACAAGAACGTCAAGGTCGACGTGCCGATCATCGGCGATGTCGGCTATGTGCTCGAGGACATGATCCGGCTCTGGCGGTCCAATTCCGCGCAGCCCGACAAGGCGGCGCTCGACGACTGGTGGCGGCAGATCGAGATCTGGCGGGCGCGCCAGTGCCTGCGCTACAAGCCGAACGACGATGTTATCATGCCGCAATACGCCATCGAGCGGCTCTACGACCTGACCAAGGACCGCGACACCTACATCACGACCGAGGTCGGCCAGCACCAGATGTGGGCGGCGCAGTTCTACGGCTTCGAGGAGCCGAACCGCTGGATGACGTCCGGCGGCCTCGGCACGATGGGGTATGGCCTGCCGGCGACGTTGGGTGTGCAGATCGCCCATCCCGACTCGCTGGTCATCGATATTGCTGGCGATGCCTCGGTTCTGATGACGATGCAGGAGATCTCGACGGCCGTTCAGTACGAACTGCCGGTGAAGATCTTCATCCTCAACAACCAGTACATGGGCATGGTGCGGCAGTGGCAGCAATTGCTGCACGGCAATCGCATCTCGCATTCCTACAACGAGTCGCTGCCCGACTTCGTGCGGCTGGCGGAGGCCTACGGCGCGGTCGGTTTCCGGGTCGACAAGCCGCGCGACCTGGACGGGGCGATTCAGGAGATGATCGACGTCAAGCGGCCGGTGATCTTCGATTGCCGTGTCGCCGCGCTCGCCAATTGCTTCCCGATGATCCCGTCGGGCAAGGCGCACAACGAGATGCTGCTCGGCGCCGAGGTCGACGACGAGGACGTCGCGTCGGCGATCGACGAAGAAGGCAAGATGTTGGTGTAACCATGCTGACGCTCGTTATCGGCAACAAGAACTACTCGTCCTGGTCGCTCCGACCGTGGCTGGCGATGCGCCACTTCGAAATTCCATTCGAAGAAGTGCTGATCCCGCTCGACGAGCCGGAGACAAAGACGCGCATCCTCGCCCATTCGCCCGGCGGCAGGGTCCCGATCCTCAAGGACGGCGACCTGACCGTATGGGAGTCCCTGGCGATCCTCGAGTATCTCGCCGAGCGTTTCCCCGAGAAGCGGCTCTGGCCCGAACGTCCGGCTGCCCGGGCGCTGGCGCGGACGCTTTGCAGCGAGATGCATGCCGGCTTCACCGCGCTGCGTTCGGCCTGTCCGATGAACCTGCGCAAGCGGTTCGCCTGGCGCGATCGCGGCGCGGACGTGACCAGGGACGCGGTGCGCATCCAGCAGATGTGGGGCGAGTGCCGGCGGCGTGCGCAGGACGAGGGCGATTTCCTGTTCGGGGCGTTCTCGGCGGCCGATGCCATGTTCGCGCCCATCGTATCGCGCTTCGAGACCTACTCGATCCCCGTCGACGACACGGTGCGCGCCTATATGGACGCGGTTTTGTCGCTGCCGGCCTTCCTTGAATGGAAGGAGGCCGGAGTCCGGGAACCATGGGTGCTCGAACACGATGAGGTCGACGAGCCGGAAATCGCCGCGGAATAAGCGGTCTCGCATTTACGAAGAGGTTTAGGGAATGCTTCAGCAAGTTCAGACCGTCGAGCAGCACACGCTGTCGGTGCTCGTCGACAACGAGCCCGGCGTGCTCGCCCGAGTCATCGGCCTGTTCTCCGGCCGCGGCTACAATATCGACTCCCTGACGGTGTCGGAGACCGAGCACGAAAACCATCTTTCCCGGATCACCATCGTCACCACAGGCACGCCGATGGTCATCCAGCAAATCCGCAACCAGCTCGAGCGGTTGGTGCCGGTGCATCGGGTTATCGACCTGACCGCCGGCGGGCGGCCGATCGAGCGCGAACTCGCCCTCGTCAAGGTCGCCGGCAAGGGCGAGCACCGGGTGGAGGCGCTGCGCCTGGCCGACGCGTTCCGCGCCCAGGTGATCGACGCGACCACGGAGCATTTCGTCTTCGAGATCACGGGGCGAATTTCCAAGATCCAGCAGTTTATCGCCATCCTGCAGCCGCTGGGCCTTGTTGAGGTAGCGCGCACGGGTGTCGCGGCCATTCAGCGGGGGCCGGAGGCGATGTGAGAGTTCGGTGAGGCTTGCTCCGTCCTTGGACGGAGCAGCCCTCCGGCTCTGGCACAGGGCCGGCCGCGTCCACCGGGGCGCGGACGCCGGGACGGACATGGTATCAATTGTCGATGCGCGCTAGGCGCGGCACGCCTCGCTTTAACTATCTTTGGCGGACTCCGAGGCGTCCGGGCCGGACTGAATGCCTGCCGACACACACCAAAATTGTCTCCGCCCTATACGCGATATGCTAGTATTGTGAGGCGGTTTGCTATTCAAGTATCTGAAAATAAATGAAAATATAGTCTTCCAGGGCTGTTGTTGATTTCAGCATCTATGTCGGTTGCGACAATTCGTTACACTAGATGTGCGTGATCAAGTTGATTGCAGGGTGTCGATTTGCATTTCTCCGGGAAGAGCTTTCGTCAGGCGCTGATTTCCGGGGAGTCGACCGTATGATCTCGAAGAATACAATTTTTGGAAGGGTGGCTTGCTTTGCGATTTCCGTCGCCTTGTTTGCTTCCGGCGCAATTGCGCACGAGGGGCATCGCACTCTTGGCGACAGCAAGATTTCCAGTTCGCCGAAGCGCGGTTACATCTACTCCTGCCAGCAGACGTTCAATCCGAACGCGCCCGGCGCCGGAAATAGCGGCGACTGGATCGACGGCGATACGGTATATCCCGATCGGAAGCCGACAGTGGACGGAAAGGTGAAGTGGCCTGACCGCGACATCTCGATCAACGTACGTGGCGACACCCGCATCATCAGGGCCAACGGGCTGCCGAAACACAAGACCGGCATATATCCCATCCAGCAATCCGACGATGCTTACGCGTACGACCGCAACCCAAACGCGATCGAGGAACAGTCAATCGTCCTCAAGCTCCCCGCGGATCCCGAGGAGGCGAATAATGCGAGTTGTGTGCCGATGGGCATGATCGGGTTCACGGTCAAAGGAGTCGCGCTGTTCAACGGCCTCGACGCAGCCGGCCGCGATGCGCCAGCATATGAGATTCAGGACAAATGGGGCGGGCATCCGGAGGCGCAGGGACTGTATCATTTCCACCATCTCGCCCCGGGGATGAAAAAGGGTGTCGACAAGAGGGGGCACAGCAAACTGATCGGCTATGCGCTCGATGGATTCGGGATTTACGGCGAATACGAGAAGACCAAATCGAACGGCAAGAAGAAGAAAATCAAAAACAAGCACCTCGACGCGTGCCACGGTCACGTCGGGAAGGTGATGTGGGATGGTGAGATCCGCAAGATGTACCACTACCACATGACCTACGAATATCCGTTCTCGATCGGCTGTTTTCGCGGCAAACCCGTATCGGCCAGCCAGAACTGACCGACAGCTATCGGGCGCGCGTGCCGGTGCGGTATCGAGGGTGCACGCCGCCGCCTGTTCGAGACGCCCCGTTGCCCGACATGCCATTCCTACGCCAAGGCGAGTCGGAACCGTGCGTTTCCTTTACCATTGCTGCCTTTTCAGCCGATTGGCGTACCCGCAATCGGCGTTGGGCATCTGTCAGTCGTATATCTGTTAAATGGCCAGCGTAGCGTCCGCGTGCACGTGGTCGAGTCGCCCCGACTCGGCGAACCGGCACACGGACCGAAATGACCGCTGGATCCGATTCCCTCCCACCCGTCGCCCGCACCGTTCAGCAATATCTAGACGAAGAGCCGGCCTGGCAGGACGGAACACCGGTTCCCGCGACGCCGATGACGCGGATGCAATGGCGCATCTGGTGGCTGGCGGCGGCCGGCAAGTTCTTCGAAGGCTACGTCGTCTTCGTCAATGGCGTCGCGCTGCCGCTCGTCGACAGGCAGTTCGCTCTCTCGGCCGCTGAAGTCGGTCTGGTCGGGGCTGCGCCATTGGCCGGGATCCTGGTGGGGGCCAGTGCCCTCGGTGGGCTCGCCGACCGGTTCGGGCGCAAGCCGATTTTCATCGTCGAGATGCTGCTCTTCATGCTGTTCCTGGCCGGACTGACAATGGCACCGACGCTGCCGGTCCTGCTGGTTTGCCTGTTCGGGCTGGGGCTGGCGCTCGGCGCGGACTATCCCACCGCGCACATGATCATCTCGGAGAGTATTCCCTCGAGCGATCGGGGGCGCCTGGTGCTCGCGGCCTTCGGCTTCCAGGCGGTTGGTGCTCTGGCCGGCGTCGGGGCCGGATATCTCGTGCTCGTTGCGGAACCCGACCTATCGGCCTGGCGATGGATGTACGGCCTCGTCGTGTTGCCGGCGGCCCTCGTCGTCATCGGGCGTCTGTTCGTTCCCGAGAGTGCGCACTGGCTGATGTCGCGCGGCGAGGTGGGCCGCGCGCAGAAAGCCGTCGGACGATTGCTCGAACGTCGACCGACATACCCCAAAGAGGTCCGGCTTCGCGCGCGCAATAGCGAGAAGGGGCCGCTGCATCAGCCTCGGCACTACGGAGTCCTGTTCAAGAAAAAGAACCGGCGCGCGACGGTTCTCGCCGCCGTGCCCTGGTTCCTGCAGGACCTGTCGACATACGGCATCGGCATCTTCACGCCGACGATCATCGCGGCGACGCTCGGTCACAGGAGCGACGACACGCATTCCGTCGCCCATCTCGTGCAGAATGACCTGCTGGCGGCGAAAGGGGCTGCGCTGATCGACGTGTTGCTGATTGTCGGCGTCGTCTTCGCCGTACTGCTGGCCGACAAACTTGGCCGTATACGACTTCAGGTGATCGGCTTCGTGGGGTGTGCTTTCGGATTGCTGCTTGCAGCATCCTCGGCCGCCTTTTCGGGAACCTCCGAACTCGTGCTGATCTTCGCGGGTTTCATGGTGTTCAATTTCATGACGAACATGGGGCCTAACGCGCAGACCTATCTTCTCGCAGGCGAGGTGTTCCCTTGCCATGTTCGCGGCAAGGGCGCGGGCTTTGCGGCATCGTTTGCGAAGATCGGCGCCGTTATGACAGCTTTTCTGTTCCCGGTCCTTCTGGTCCACGTCGGCCAGACCGTTCTTCTTGCGATCCTCATCGGAACCTCATTGCTCGGAGCGGTCGTGACCTGGTCCTTCCGGATAGAAACGGCCGGCCGCGATCTGGAGGCGCTGCACGAGGACGGGTAGGCTGGCCCCCAGGACGGCCACGACGGGCAGCAACGGCCCCGAACCTTTCATCCCACAGCCGCTGCGGGCATGACTGAGGTTCATCCGCCTGTGTCGAACGCGTCGGGCGTACGGGGGTGGTCGTCCCGGATGGACCAGTGCCTCGCACTGTGCGGCTATTGCGGTACACTGCTGAGCCAACCCTCTGACTCGCGCAGTGTGATTTTTGTGAAATTCTCTCCGGAACAGGACGATGCCCTCAAGGCCGTCGACCGATGGCTGAAGGCGCCCGGGCCGCAGGTGTTCAGGCTGTTCGGCTATGCGGGTACCGGCAAGACGATGCTTGCGCAGCACTTCGCCGAAAGTGTTGACGGCGACGTGCTGTTCGCCGCGTTTACGGGCAAGGCCGCGCAGGTGATGCGCTCGCGCGGCTGCGAAAATGCCAAGACGATCCACTCCCTGATCTACCGGCCGCGCGGCGAAGAAGTGGTCGAGGACGAGGAAAGCGGCAAGACGCAGGTCAATCCGACCTTTTCGTTGAACCGGTCCAGCCCGGTCTCGAAGGCCAAGCTGATCATCGTCGACGAATGCTCGATGGTGGACGAGGCGCTCGGTCGCGACCTCCTGAGCTTCGGTACGCCGGTGCTGGTGCTCGGCGATCCCGGCCAGCTCCCGCCTATCTCGGGCGGCGGATTCTTCACCGATCATGAGCCCGACGCGATGTTGACCGAGGTGCACCGGCAGGCGCGCGACAATCCGATCATCGAACTCGCCCAGATCGTGCGGGAAGGCGGAACGCTCGATTACGGCAGCTACGGCGACAGCAAGGTGATCGGCAAGTCCGACATCGACAGCGACATGGTGCTGCAGGCCGATCAGGTGCTGCTCGGGATCAACCGGACCCGCAAACGCTACAACCAGCGCATCCGGACGCTGAAAGGGTTCGATGGCCTGCTGCCCGCGTCAGGCGACAAGCTTGTGTGCCTGCGGAACAATTCGGAGAAGGGTCTTCTGAACGGCAGCCTGTGGCAGGTGATGTCGGTGGGCCTCGGCAAGGCGAAGGCTTTGTCGATGATGGTACGGTCCGAGGACGAGGGGCCATTGGGCAATATCGTCAAGATCCGGGTCCTCAAGGCGCTGTTCGAGTCGGCCGAGGAAGTCCCATGGACCGTGCGGCGCAACTCCGACGAATTCGACTACGGATACGCTCTCACCGTTCACAAGGCGCAGGGCTCGCAGTGGGACGACGTCGTCCTGTTCGACGAAAGCTTCGCCTTCAAGGATACCCGCGAGCGCTGGCTCTATACCGCGATCACGCGGGCGGCGGAGCGTATCACCATCGTGCGGTGAGCCGGCGGCTCGCGCCGCGGCGCGCGCGTCATGCGTCTGACACATGGCTTTGCACCTAGCGTCCCGCTATCGTGGTTTTTCCCTTCCAACCGGCGGTTTGCGACGTTAAAACCCCGCCGACCCCTATAAGCGGGGGCGCCCCTTCGAGGGGGGTGATCGAGAGCGCCCCGCCTTTCAACGGAATCCCAAGGAGACTGAAGTCAATGCGCGTCTATTACGATCGTGATGCCGACCTCAACCTGATCAAGGGCAAGAAGGTCGCCGTTGTCGGCTATGGCAGCCAGGGCCATGCCCACACCCTGAACCTGCGGGATTCCGGCGTGACCGACCTGTGCGTGGCGCTGCGTCCCGGTTCCCCGTCGGCGAAGAAGGCCGAGGCCGAGGGCATCGCGGTGAAGTCCGTCGCCGAGGCCGGCGCCTGGGCCGACATGATGATGATGTGCACGCCCGACGAACTGCAGGCCGACATCTGGAACGAGCACATCGCGCCGAACATCCGCGACGGTGCGGCGATCGCCTTCGCCCACGGCCTCAACATCCACTACAACCTGATCGAGCCGAAATCGACCATCGACGTCATCATGATCGCGCCGAAGGGCCCTGGCCACACCGTGCGCGGCGAATACGTCAAGGGCGGCGGCGTGCCGTGCCTGATGGCGATCTCGCAGGACGCGTCGGGCAACTCTCACGATATCTGCCTGTCCTACGCGTCTGCCATTGGCGGTGGCCGTTCGGGCATCATCGAGACCACCTTCAAGGAAGAGTGCGAGACCGACCTGTTCGGCGAGCAGGTCGTCCTGTGCGGCGGTCTGGTCGAGCTGATCCGCGGCGGTTTCGAGACGCTGGTCGAGGCCGGCTACGCGCCGGAAATGGCCTACTTCGAGTGCCTGCACGAGGTGAAGCTGATCGTCGACCTCATCTACGAGGGCGGCATCGCCAACATGAACTACTCGATCTCCAACACCGCCGAATTCGGCGAGTACGCCTCGGGCCCGCGCATCGTCACCGACGAGACCAAGGCGGAGATGCGCCGTGTGCTGAAAGACATCCAGACCGGCGCCTTCACGTCGGAATGGATTCGCGAATGCAAGGCCGGCCAGCCGAAGTTCAAGGCGACGCGCCGCATGAACGACGCCCATCCGATCGAGGAAGTCGGCGAGAAGCTGCGCGGCATGATGCCGTGGATCAAGGCGGGCGCGCTCGTCGACAAGGAAAAGAACTGATCGGTCTCTAGCGACCGGGATGGTTTCAGGGGCCGGCGGAGACGCCGGCCCTTTTCATTGCGGAAGACCTTCCGCAAGGAAACATGTGCGCGACTCGGTTAGATTCTCGTGAATTGTCCGGAGCCATAGCCCATGATCGTCACTCGTCTCGCCAAGGCCTTTATGGTCGCTGCCGTCGCCGCGTTCGCGCTGCTTGTCGCGTGGGATAACGTCGTCGACTACGGCACGAACTACGCGTTCGTGCAGCATGTGATGTCGATGGACACGATTTTTCCCGACAGTGCCCTGAAGAGCCGGGCGATCACGGACGAGTCAGTGTGGCGGGTCGTCTATGCGCTGATCATCGCAGCGGAGTTTGCAACCGGGTTTCTCCTGGCGGCCGGTGCGCTTGCATTGCTGATGGCGCTGCGGGCGCCGGCGGCGCGGTTCAACCGGGCTAAGGCGCTCACGATCGTCGGCGCGACCGTCGGCTTCGGCGTGTGGTTCTTCGGATTCATGGTCGTTGCCGGGAACTGGTTCGCGATGTGGCAGTCGCACGAATGGAACGCGCAGCAGGCGGCATTCCGCTTCTACATCACGCTGCTGGCGGTTCTCATATTCGTGACCCAGCGTGACGATGACCTCGCCTGAGCCGACCGGGAGACCCCGGAGCACGCCGGATGGCTCGTGTCCGACAAGGATTGCCGCAAAGCTCCGTTCGCCTGTGACGCGACAGCCCCAAGAGGAACGGCCGGAAAAGAGGCGACCGTCATGACCCAGCCAATAACGATTCGCCGTGCCCGCCCGGAAGAGGCGCCGGACCTCTCCGACCTCGCGTTGCGCGCCAAGGCGCACTGGGGCTATGACGACGCCTTCCTGGCAGCCTGCCGGGAGGATCTTGCGGTACAGCGCGAGGACATCGTGGCCGGGTGTGTGTGGGTCGGCGAACGCGCCGGGGCGCCCGTCGGATTCATCGCCGTCCGCATCGAGGGCGGCGTCGCGGAACTGGGCTCCTGCTTCGTCGACCCGGCGGTGATCGGCTCCGGTGTTGGACGGGTCCTGTGGGAGACGGTGGAAGGCGTGGCCAGAGCGGCCGGTGTCGATGCCATCGGGCTGGACGCCGACCCGTATGCCGAAGGGTTCTATCTGGCGATGGGGGCCGAACGTGTCGGCGCGGCGCCATCGGGATCGATTCCAGGGCGGATGCTACCGCGGATGGTCAAGAGGCTCGTTTGATCCTGCCACGGGGTGGTGGCCTACCGGATCGGCCGCTTTCGTGCTAAAGGCGGGCTCCTGCCGACTTATCAGCCCGAAGAGCACATCCTGTGAAACGCGCCTACAACGTTCTCGACGTCTTCACCGAAACGCCGCTGACCGGCAATCCGCTTGCAGTCGTCCACGACTGTGATGGGCTCGATGGCGAGGCGATGCAGAAGATCGCCAGGGAATTCAATCTGTCGGAGACGGTCTTCGTGCTGCCGCCAGACAATCCGGCGCACACGGCGAAGGTGCGCATCTTCACGCCGGGCAAGGAACTGCCGTTCGCCGGCCATCCGGTGGTCGGGACGGCGATCATGCTGGCGCGGCTGCGCTGGGGATCGCCGGAAGGAGGGGGGGAGCAGGACGGCATTGTCGTGCTTGAATGCGAAATCGGCATCGTGCGCGTCGGCGTCGTCCTGAAGAACGGCAGCGCTCGGGCCGAGTTCGATATTCCGAAGAAGCCGGAACCTATAGCGACCCTGATCGACGGGGAACTGGCTGCCGCCGCGCTCGGCCTGGTGCCCTCGGAAATCGGCTTCGAGAACCACAAGCCGGCGCGCTGGACGGCCGGAGTCGATTTCGATTTCCTTCCCGTCCGCGACCTCAGCGTGCTGAAACGCTGCCGCCTCGACAGGCGGGTCTTTTCCAAGGCTTTCGCATCGGGCTCTGCCTACGTCTATACGCGCGAGACGTTCTCGAACGAAAACGACTTTCACGCCCGCATGTTCGCGCCCGGACTGGGTGTCGAGGAAGATCCAGCGACGGGATCGGCAGTCGCCGCTTTCGCCGGCGTGGTGCGCCAGTTCGATCAGCCGCGTGGCGGCGTCCATCGCTACGGGATCGAGCAGGGCCACTTCATGGGCCGGCCGAGCCTGGTCGAACTGGAAATCGAGATCCAGGGCGATATCCACGCGGTACGGATCGGCGGCGGAGCCGTCGTTGTCTCCGAGGGAATGCTCGACCTGTGACCGAACCGCTGCGGGTCCGATGCGCTAATCCGCGAGAATATTCGTCGGAGCGTAAATCGCCGTCATGACAGCGTCGTAGACGTCAATATTGTCCCCGGAATTGGGTTCGCAGACGAGGTTGTAGGTTTTCGTGCCGGAGAGTGTCTCCTCGAAGGCACGTGTTCCCGCCACGATGGATCGACGATCCGCTGCTGCCGTAGACCCGGCTGCGCGAAGAAACGGCGACTCTACTGTCGAGCCGTCGGTAATCGTGCAGTTGATCTGGCTGTCATTCGTATCGAACCTTGCATAGGCGGATGCGTTGACGACCACGATGCCGCGCTTTGGAATATCGACACTGATTGTCTGAATGACCTGATCGGCGACGATATTCGTCCTGTTCACGGGTGTTGTGCCGGCCGCACCGGTTGGTGCTTTCAGCTTTGATGGCGCTACCGCGCGTTTGGCGATCTTCTTTTTTGTGACGGCGTTTCGGCTCAAGTCTTTTGTGCCGACGCATCCGTTGCAAATCAAATTTCTGGCCGTTTGCGCTTCAGCGACGGTCGTCGACAGAACCGCAACGATGATAGTGGCGACGGGCAGTCTCATGTTCTGAAAGGACACCTTTGAACCCCCTGCGATGCTTTTTTGATTATGACCTTCAGTCGCATTGTTAACAGAACTTATTCGGCAACATAACATGGTTCCCTCGGCTTTCCACTGGACCAAGCCGTTGTGATCGTCCTTTCCGACAAGGCGACTGCCGGTCGTTGCGTGGCCGGTGTTACCGATATGGTCGGCGGCGTCGGGTTGCCACTATCGTCCCGCTGGTCTACATAACCGCTTCAAGCGTGGTCGAAAGGCTTCGTTAACCTGCGCGCCGCACGATGCCTGAAAGGCATGAAACGGATCGAAGACGTGATGACGAACCGGGACATCAGCGGAATTGCCAGGGCCTGTCGGCCCGGCGCCGACGCGCGCCCGGTGCCGACGTCCGGCCGCGACCTTATCGCCCTCCTTCTCCTTACCGGCCCCTGAGAGCCGGCGGCCCGCACGCGCGGGCAGGCACTCAGGGGAGCGACACCGGTTCAAGACAGAACGGCCTGTGAGGCCATGAGCCCTAAGAGGCTCGGAGAAGGATCAAAGACGATGACCACCGAAACGAACGCTTCCACCAACGCGCCCGTCGCCAACGACGACAAGGAGCGCGTCCTGATCTTCGATACCACGTTGCGCGATGGCGAGCAGTGTCCGGGCGCCTCGATGAATTTCGAGGAAAAGCTGGAGGTCGCCGAATTGCTCGACGACATGGGCGTCGACATCATCGAGGCCGGTTTTCCGATCGCCAGCCAGGGCGATTTCGAGAGCGTGCAGGAAATCGCCCGCCGGTCGAAGAATGCGGTGATCGCCGGTTTGTCGCGCGCCGCGTTCAACGACATCGACCGCTGCGCGGAGGCCGTGAAAGTCGCCCGCCGGCCGCGCATCCATACCTTCATCTCCACCTCGCCGATCCACATGAAGCACAAGCTGCAGAAGTCTCCGGAGGAGGTGCTGGAGGCGGTGATCGCCTCTGTCACCCGGGCGCGCAGCCATGTCGAGGACGTCGAGTGGAGCGCGGAGGACGGGACGCGGACGGAGTTCGAGTTCCTGTGCCGTTGCGTCGAAGGGGCGATTGATGCCGGCGCGACGACGATCAACATCCCCGACACGGTGGGCTATACGACGCCCGAAGAGTATGCCGACATGTTCCGCAGGGTACGCGAGGCGGTGCCGAACTCCGACAAGGCGGTGTTCTCCGTCCATTGCCATAACGATCTGGGCATGGCGGTCGCCAACTCGCTGGCCGGCGTCGCCGGCGGCGCGCGGCAGATCGAGGTCGCCGTCAACGGCATCGGCGAGCGGGCGGGCAACGCGGCGCTGGAAGAGATCGTCATGGCGATCCACACCCGCAACGATGTGCTGCCCTATGCGACCGGCGTCGACACGACGATGCTGACGCGCGCCTCGCGGCTGGTGTCCGCCGTCACGTCGTTTCCGGTGCAGTACAACAAGGCGATCGTCGGCCGGAACGCCTTCGCGCACGAATCCGGCATCCACCAGGACGGCATGCTGAAGCACACCCAGACCTACGAGATCATGACGCCGGAATCGGTGGGCGTGAAGGAGACCTCGCTGGTCATGGGCAAGCACTCGGGCCGTCATGCCTTCATCGAGAAACTGAAGGAGCTGGGCTACGAACTGGGCGACAATGCCCTGCAGGACGCGTTCAAGCGCTTCAAGGATCTGGCCGACCGCAAGAAGCACGTCTACGACGAGGACATCGAAGCCCTGGTGGACGAGGGCATCGGTGCCGCGCACGATCGCATCAAGGTCGACGCGCTGACGGTCATCGCCGGTACCGGCGGGCCGCAGAAGGCAACGCTGACGCTGAATATCGATGGCACGGCGCACACCCGCGAGGCCACGGGCAACGGCCCGGTCGATGCGATTTTCAACGCGATCCACGCGCTGATACCGCATCAGGCCAAGCTGGCCCTGTATCAGGTCCACGCGGTGACCGAGGGCACCGATGCGCAGGCTGAGGTGACGGTACGGCTGGAGCATGAGGGCCGCGAGTACTCCGGCCGCGGGGCCGATCCCGATACGCTGACGGCCTCTGCGCGCGCCTATGTCCATGCGTTGAGCAAGTGGTCGGCGAAACACGACCGCCTGCACGCACAGGTCGGCTAGGGCCGGCCTAAATCCGACTGCAGGATGAAGTGTTTATGCGAGGGGGCGACTGCCCCCTCGTTTACAATTTGCGACAACTTCCCTTGATCCATGTCACGTCGCCGCCGCATCGGAGGTGACTATCGTGCCGTCATACGGTTTCACTGGATCGGGATGTCTCTCCATGACCACAAACATGGTTCGCGTCTGGGATCCGCTGGTGCGGATCATTCACTGGCTGCTCGTGATCGGCTTCATCATCGGCTACATCACCGAAGGTCGACCGCCGCTGGTCCACGTCTGGAACGGCTATATTATCGCGGCACTGGTTATCGTACGTGTCATCTGGGGTTTCATCGGCCCGCAGCATGCGCGTTTCACGGATTTCGTCACAGAGCCAGGCAAGGTATTCGGCTATCTCGGCGGCCTCGTCCGCGGGAAATCGAAACGCTATATCGGTCACAGCCCGGCTGGCGGCGCGATGACCGTCGCGCTTCTGTTCTTCATGGCGGCGATCTGCGTCACCGGCATGATGACGCTGGCCGACGTGGCAAATGCCGGCCCGCTCGCTTTCTGGTTCGGCAACGAGGAGGTGGCGATGGCGCGCGCGGCCGCGGAAGCCGCCGGGGAGCGGTTCCGCTATCATTCGCCCTATGAGGAGCCGCACGATGTGCTCGTCAACGTCACCCTGGTCCTTGTCATCCTGCACATCGCCGGCGTCGCGCTGGCGAGCATCGTGCACAAGGAAAGCCTGCCGCGGTCCATGGTGACCGGCAAGAAGCGCGGTCAGTAGTCCGATATCGGCCCGGCAGCGGCAAGGCCGGATCTTGCGCTGCCGGGGCCGGTCTTCACAATTTGCTTGTCCCGCCGTGCCGGCGCAGGCACTCTATTTCCATGAAACTCCGTATCCCCCAGTGGGGCTGGCCGTGTCGTACCCCGGATGCGCCCTACGGAAAGCCGATCGCCTGGTGGCCGCCGCCCGTCGCGGCGTGAGCCCTTACCCGTTGCATCGTCTTTCTCAAACGGAGTTATGCCATGAAGGCTACCGGTCTTTCGGTCGGCACCGACGCCCTTGAGGTGCGTTGGGCCGACGGCGGTCGTTCCACCTATCCCTACATCTGGCTTCGCGACAACTGTCCTTCGGGCCTGCACCCGCAGACTCGGGAGCGTATGCTGGATCTTCTCTCGATTGCTGCCGAGCCACAGGTGCGGACAGCCCGTATCGAACAGGACGAGGCCGTCCTCGAATGGTCCGGCGAGAACCATGTCAGCCGGTTCGCCCTCGACTGGCTGGATCACCACCGTCCAGGGCAGGTCCATGACGATCCGGCCGATATTACGCCCTTGCCCTGGCGAAGCGATCTCGGCGCGGACGGCATCCCGCGCCATCGCGCCGAGGCCGTTCTGTCCGACGACGGGGCGCTCCTCGACTGGATGCGGGATACCGCCGGTATCGGCCTCTCGATCGTCGAGGGGGTTGCCGGCGAGCCCGTGGCCGGTATCGCGCTGGCCGAGCGTATCGGTTTCCTGCGGCGGACGAATTTCGGCACGACCTTCGAGGTGATCAACAAACCGGATCCGAACAATCTCGCCTACACCGCCGTCGCCCTGCCGCTGCACACCGACCTGCCGAACCAGGAGGTGCCGCCGGGCTATCAGTTTCTTCACTGTATAGCCAACGAAGCCGACGGCGGAGGCTCGGTGTTTGCAGATGGATTCGCGATTGCCGAGGATCTGCGGCGCGAGGAGCCGGATGCGTTTCGTCTGCTGAGCGAGATCGATGTCCCATTCCGGTTTCACGATTCGGGAACCGACATCCGCCTGCGGGCGCCCGTGATCGCGCTGGATCGGGCCGGCCGGCTCGTCGAACTGCGGTACAATGCGCATATCGCATCTGTGTTCGACATGCCCGCCGACGTCATGCCGGCGTATTACGGCGCCTACCGCTCCTTGATGGCGCGCACCCGCCGTGATGACTATCACGTCGGCCTCAAGCTCAAGGCGGGTGAGATGGTCGTCTTCGACAACCGGCGGATCCTGCACGGCCGTGAAGCCTTCGACCCGAATACGGGATTCCGGCATCTCCATGGCTGCTATGTGGATCGTGGCGAATTCGACAGCCGCCTTCGGGTCCTAACCCGGTCAGCCCGCAGTCACTGACCGACTTGTCGGCGCGCCTCAGTACGGCGCGTCGACCCCGCCAAGATTGACGTAGACGCTCTTGCGCTCCGAATAGAAGTCGAGCGCGGCCATACCGTTCTCGCGGCCGATTCCCGACATCTTGGTGCCGCCGAAGGGCATCGCGACGGGTGTCAGGTTGTAGGCGTTGATCCAGACCACACCGGCCTGCAGGCGGGCGGCCACCCGATGGGCGCGGGCGAGATCGCGGGTCATCACGCCGGCGGCCAGCCCGAACGGCGTCGCGTTGGCGCGGGCGACGGCCTCGTCCTCGGTTTCGAAGGACAGCACGCTCATCACCGGTCCGAAGATCTCTTCGCCGGCTATCGCCATGTCGTCGGTGCAGTCGGAGAAGATTGCCGGCCGCATGAAGTTGCCGTTAGCCAGTCCGCCGTCGGTTAGCCTTTGGCCGCCGGTGAGCAGGGTCGCGCCGTCCTTCTTGCCGGCCTCGATGTAGCCGAGGACCTTTTCCAGGTGCGGGGCGGAGATCAGCGGACCCATTTGGGTGTCGGGATCGAGCGGGTCGCCGACGCGGATCGACGCCGTCCGCTTGACCGCGATTTCCAGGAACTCGTCGCGGATGTCGCGGTGGACGAAGACGCGGGTGGCGTTCGAGCAGATTTCGCCCTGCGTATAGAAATTGCCGAGCATGGCCGCCGAGATGGCGTTGTCGATGTCGGCGTCGTCGAAGACGATCAGCGGCGACTTGCCGCCGAGCTCCATCGTCACGTGCTTCAAGCCGGAGGCGGCGGCCTCCATGACCTTGGCGCCTGTCGGCACCGAACCGGTCAGCGAGATCTTGGCGACGCCGGGATGCGTGGCGAGCGCGCTGCCGACCTCTCCTGCGCCGAGGACGACATTCATCAGGCCCTTCGGCGCGCCGGCTTCCTCGACGATTTCAGACAGGGCCAGCGCGGAGACCGGTGTAAGCTCGCTCGGCTTGAAGACCATGGCGTTTCCCGCGGCGAGCGCCGGGGCGGTCTTCCAGCTGGCGATCTGGATCGGATAGTTCCACGCGCCGATGCCGCCGACGACGCCAAGCGGTTCGCGGCGCGTATAGGCGAAGGCCTCGGTGCCGAGATCGATGTGCTCCCCGTAGGCGGCCTGGAGCACACCGGCGAAGAACTCGAAACAGTCCGCCGCCGAATCGATATCGGCTTCGGGCACTTCCTGGATCGGCTTGCCGGCGTCGAGCACCTCGATCCGGGCGAGCTCCAGACGCTTGTCGCGGAGGCGCTGCGACACGCGATGCAGGACCCGGGCACGCTCGACCGGCGGCATTTCCAGCCAGGCGGCCTGGGCCACGGCGGCAGCCTTGACGGCATCGTCGACATCGGCCGGGGAGGCCGCTGACACCTCCGCCAGTTCTTCACCCGTCGCCGGATTGAGGGTCGTGAAGTGTTGGCCGCTTCCGGCGCGGTGTTCACCGCCGATATGATTGCGCAATAGCCCGAGGGTGGTCATGGCCGTCTCCTTCTCGCCCGCCGCAACAGCGCGGGCATCCTAATGGTCCGAACCGCGGGGGCAAGGTCCATGGCAGCTGTATCGCAGCCGGGCTGTCGGGCAGGGCGACGAGATGGGCCGGACAGGCGCGGCAATCGCTTGCGCCGAAGCGGGGCAGGGGGATGGCTGTTCCGGCCATTTCCAGCAATTGCGAGAGAAGGGAACACTCATCCTCATTCAGGAAGGGGAGAGCCTCGATCTCGTCCGCCGCGAGCGTCAACCGGTCAATATGCCAGCGCGCCGACTTCCGCACCTTGAGATGACGCGCGACCCGTGCCGCAATCCCGCCAGGGCCACGCGCCGAGCCGGCATAGGCATACCAGCCCGGCAGCAGGCTCGCCGCCGGAAGGCTGAGCATGGTGAGCGCTACGGGCCGCGTGATACGCACAAACAGCACGTAGGCCCCCGGTACCGCCGGAAGCCCTGGGCCGCCCGTTCGATCGGCGCGGTTAACAGTCGGTTTCAACTCCTGATGACGCATGGGAAATGTACCGGTTTCCAAGGCAGTTCAGCGCTGATTTTCCATTCTGTCGGAAAAGCGTCATGGTCCTCTGGACGTGGGGCTTCGGCATTGTTATATCCCCATCCCACGGACCCGCGGCCCGGGCAAACAGGTCTTGGCCGCACCTCCGCTTTTCGGCGGGCGCATAGCTCAGTTGGTAGAGCAGCTGACTCTTAATCAGCGGGTCCAAGGTTCGAGTCCTTGTGCGCCCACCAATCCCTTCCACATCTTCATCAAATGAAAATCCGAGTGCCGGGCCTCCGGCTTGAGACGGTTGGTGGCGTCGTGGATCAGTCCGGCGCTTCCCCGGCACTTGCCGGCGCACCCGGGTTCCAGCGGCGTGTTCCGACGAATGCGGCGACGAAGCAGCCTGCCAGCAGCATCACGATCGTCGGTGCCGGAGCGCTGTCGATGAAGAAGCTCGCATAGACGCCGAGAAACGAACAGGCGACGGAGATCGCCAGTGCGACCCAGAGCAGGCGCGAGAACTGTTTGGTCAGAAGGAAGGCGATCGCGCCCGGGGCGATGAGCAGGGCGATCGTCAGGATAATGCCGGTCGCCTTCAGGGCGCCGACGATGGTCAGAGACAGAATGGCGAGCAAACCGTAGTGGAACAGGCGGACCGGCAGTCCGATTGCGCGCGCATGCTGCGGATCGAATGCGTGCAGCAGCAGATCGCGCCACTTCATGGCGATGGCGGCCACAGTGATCAGGGCGATCACGGCGCTCTGCCACAGGTCGAACGGCAGGATGCCGAGCATGTCGCCGAACAGAATGTGGTCGAGGTGAACGTCGGACTGGATCTTTGTGTAGAGCACCAGCCCGAAGCCGAACATGCCGGAGAACACGATGCCCATGATCGTGTCCTGCTTGATGCGGCTGTTTTCGGTCAGGTATCCGGTGGCTATCGCGCAGGTCATGCCGGCAAAGAACGCGCCGACGACGAGCGGCAGGCCCGCGATGTAGGCGAGAACGACGCCGGGCAGGACAGCGTGCGAGACCGCATCGCCCATCAGCGACCAGCCTTTCAACACGAGGAAGCAGGAGAGGAGGGCGGTCGGGACGGCGACTAGCACGGCGATCAGGAACGCCTCGCGCATGAAGGGGAAAGCGAACGGCATCGCGAGTTGATCGAACAGCCCCATCATGCGTCTCCCACCGTCGCGTCCCGTTTCGGCGTGTCCGGCAAGGAGGCGTCCTGCGCCAGCGCCGCGCGGGCCCGGCGGCGGGCGGCGAGCAGGCCGTGGGTCGGGGCGAACAGGAAAGCCGTGAGGAAGACGAGAGTCTGCAGGACGATGATGGTGCCGCCGGTGGCGCCGTCGAGGAAGTAGCTTGCATAGGCGCCGACGAAACTGGTCGCCGCGCCGATCAGCACGCTGATCGCGATCAGGCGCGGAAACCGGTCGGTGAGCAGATAGGCGGTCGCGCCCGGGGTGACGACCATGGCGATCACCAGGAACGCGCCGACCGTCTGCAGGGCGGCGACGGTGGAGGCGGACAGAAGGGTGAAGAACAGCACCTTCATGACGCCCGGCCTCAGGCCGATGGAGCGGGCGTGGTTCTCGTCGAAGAAGACGACCATCAGGTCCTTCCACTTGGCTAGCAGGACGACGAGGGAGACGGTGGCGATAATCACCAGTTGCAGCGTGTCGGCCGGTGTGACGGCCAGGACGTTGCCGAGGATGATGGTCTGCACGTTCACGGATGCCGGCGACAGCGAGATCATGAACAGGCCGAGGCCGAAGAAGGAGGTGAAGATCAGGCCGATGATCGCATCTTCGCGCAGCTTGGTGCGCTGGTTGAGGAACAGCATTGCGGCGGCCGCAAGTCCGCCCGACAGGAAGGCGCCGAAGGCGAACGGCAGGCCCAGCATGTAGGCGCCGGCGACTCCCGGGACGATGGAATGGGAGAGTGCGTCGCCGATCAGCGACCACCCCTTCAGCATCAGATAAGCCGACAGGAAGGCGCAGGTGGCGCCAACCAGCGCGCTGACCCACATGGCGTTGACCATGTAGTTGTAGGAAAAGGGCTCGAGGAGGGACGTCATCGTGCCGCTTCGTCCCGATCCGGGTCCGCCTGGCCGGAGTCTTCGCCTCCGTAGACGACAAATGGCTTCTCGTCATCGGAGATGATGGCGGTCGGTCGTGTATCGCCTGCCGCGGCGAAGTCGAAGTGGCGCAGGACGCCGCCGAAGGCCAGTTCCAGATTGGCGGGCGTGAAGACCGTCTCCGTCGGCCCGTAGGCCAGAACGGTTCCCTTCACCAGAACCGCGCGGTCGCAGAATTCGGGGACCGACCCCAGATTGTGGGTCGAGACCAGCATGACGCGGCCCTCGTCGCGCAGATCGCGCAGCAGGTCGATGATCGCGTCCTCGGTCTTCACGTCGACACCGGTAAACGGCTCATCGAGCAGGATGATCTGGCCTTCCTGGGCGAGCGCCCGGGCGAGGAACACGCGTTTGCGCTGGCCGCCGGAGAGTTCTCCGATCTGGCGCTTGCCGAAGCCGGTCATGTCGACACGCTCCAGGGCTCCGGCGACGGCCGCATGGTCGGCACGGGTCGGGATGCGCAGAAAGTTCATATGGCCGTAGCGGCCCATCATCACCACGTCCTCGACGAGGACGGGAAAGTTCCAGTCAACTTCCTCGCTCTGCGGCACATAGGCGACGAGATTGCGCCGCAGCGCCGCGTGTACCGACATGCCGAGGACGGTGATCTCGCCGCCGGAAACCGGGACGAAGCCCATGATGGCCTTGAACAGGGTCGATTTTCCGGCCCCGTTCACGCCAACCAGCGCGGTGATCGTCCCTCTCGGGGTTTCGAAGGTCGCGTTGCGCAGGGCGGTATGACCGTTGCGGTAGGTCACCGTGGCGTTGCGGACAGTAATGCCGGCGCCCTGCTTAGGGGCGCTTGGACCCGGTTCCGTATTTGCGCGGTTCATTTCGACAGGCATCTCGCGATCGTATCAGACGTTACGCGCAGCAGATCAATGTAGGTCGGCACCGCACCATCGGCAGCGCTGAGGGAGTCCACATAGAGAACGCCGCCATATTCTGCACCCGTTTCCCGCGCGACCTGTTCCGCCGGCTTCGAGGACACCGTGCTTTCGCTGAAGACGCAAGGGATGTCGTTTTCGCGCACGGCGTCGATGACGGCCCGCACCTGCTGCGGAGTCCCCTGCTGGTCGGCGTTGATCGGCCAGAGATAAAGTTCCTTCAGGCCGAAATCGCGGGCCAGATAGCTGAAGGCGCCTTCGCTCGTCACCAGCCAGCGATCCTTCTCGGGAATGGCCTCCAGTTCCGCCTGGATCGGGCCAATCGCCTCGGTGATCTTTGCCTTGTAGGCCTCGGCGTTGGCCCGGTAGGTCTCGGCATTGTCCGGGTCCGCCTCGATGAAGGCATCGCGGATGTTGTCGACGTAGATCAGCGCGCTCTTCGGTGACATCCAGCCATGCGGGTTGGGTTTTCCGTCGTAGGGGCCCTGGGTGATGCTCATCGGCTCGACCCCTTCGGAGACGACGACGCTGGGCAGCTCCCCGATGTTCGACAGGAAGCGATCGAACCAGAGTTCCAGGTTCAGGCCGTTGTAGAGGATCAGATCGGCGTCCTGCGCCCGTATGAGATCGCGCGGCGTCGGCTGATAGTTATGGATCTCGGCGCCGGGTTTCGTGATCGATTCAACCACTGCCGCGTCGCCGGCGACATTTTTCGCCATGTCCGCGATGACTGTGAACGTTGTCACCGCCTTCAACCTGTCATCGGCATGCGCCGCTGCGGTCAGGCCGAGAAGGGCGGACGCGATGACCATCGCGGTGACGTGGCGGCGTTTGGGTAACATGAGCAGGCTCCTGATCTCGGATGGCGTACGTGAACTGACGCTCGGGACGCATGCTTGATCGCATATCGGAATTGAGAATGCAATTGATAATCATTCGCAAAAAGAATTTAGGTTCGTGCACGACCAAGGCCGGCTAGTACCGGCGTATGGCCTCGCGATCCGGGCGGATGCACCGATCGTCCGGCAGGGGCTCCTATCGTAAGGTCTGGCGGCTGTGGCGCGGCGTCACACTGCGTCGAAGTCGAGCACCAGCTTCTTCGTCGTAGGCCGCGACTGGCAGGCCAATGTGTAGCCTGCTTCGACTTCCCACGGTTCCAGGGAGTAGTTGACGGCCATCTCGGCTTCGCCCTCGACGATCTTGCAGCGACAGGTGCAGCACATACCGCCTGCGCAGGAATAGGGGATGTCGACACCGGCCGCCTGGGCCGCGTCCAGGACCGTTTCCTCGGAGTCCGATATCTCGAAGCTCTTGCGCAGGCCGTCGAGGATGGTCTCGACCTGGACGCCCGCAGCGGCGGCAGCTTCTGCGGCGGCCGACGGCGCCTTGCGCGGTTCCTGGCCGTCGGCGGGTGTGAAGCGTTCGAAATGGATGCGCGTTTTCTCTACGCCGAGGCCGATCAGGGCGTCGTTGACGCCCTCGATCATGTCGCCTGGACCGCAGACGAAGACGGAATCCGCGCCCTTGGGATCGATGATGCCGAGGCGTGTCAACTCGCTGAGACGATCCTTGTCGACGCGGCCGTTGAGGATATCGACGTCCTGCGTTTCGCGGCTGAGCACATGAATCAGGTTGAAGCGGCCGAGGAAGCGGTCCTTCAGGTCTTCCAGCTCTTCCAGAAACATGATCGAGGCGGTGGCACGGTTGCCGTAGACGAGCGTCACCCGGCTCTTGGGTTCGCTCTCGAGCACCGAGCGGGCGATCGACAGGATCGGCGTGATGCCCGAGCCCGCAGCGATCAGCAGGTAGTCGTGGTCGCCGCCGATCTCGATGCCGAAGCGGCCTTCCGGCGGCATGACCTCGATGATGTCTCCGTCGGTGAGTTGTTCGTTGACGAAGGTCGAAAAAACGCCGCCGTCGACCTGCTTGACGCCGACGCGCAGCCGGCCGATGCCAGGCGTCGAACAAATCGAGTAGGGCCGGCGCACGTCCTTACCGTCGATCGTCGCCTTCAGTGTCACGTACTGGCCGGGGCGGAAGGCGAAGGCGTCTGCATCGCCGTTCGCCAGCTCGAAGGAGACAGCGACGGATTCCGGCGTCTGCCGCTCGATCTCGCACACTTTCAGGGCATGGAATTGCGGATGCACGGTTTGCCTCATATGCACTTGAAGTAATCGAAGGGTTCGGCGCAGCTCCTGCAGCGGTAGAGCGCCTTGCAGGGCGTCGATCCGAACTCGGAAATCCGCTCGGTCTCGCCCGAGCCGCAATGCGGGCAGGTGACGGTCGTCTCGCCGAACAGGGCGCGCACCGAATTGGAGGCGCGCTCGGGCGGGGCGATGCCGTAGTCCCGCAGCTTCTCCCGGCCTTCCTCGGTGATCCACTCGGTCGTCCAGGCCGGCGAGATGACGCGCTCGACGCGGGCCTCGAAGCCGGCCTTCTCGAGTGCCGTCTGGACGGCGAACTCGATGAACTGCGTCGCCGGGCAGCCGGAATAGGTCGGCGTCACCTGGGCGACCGCCACACCGTCGACGATGTCGACGGCCCGCAGGATGCCGAGATCGGCGACGGTCACGCAGGGCACTTCGGGATCGGGCACGGCAGCCGCCGCCGCCCAGGCTCTGTCCCGTGCGCTTTCGGACTGGAAGTCGACGACGCCCATGGCCGTGCCTACCAGGTCAGTCCGGGATAGGCGCGCTGCATGTACTGAAGTTCGGACAGGAGATGCCCGAACTCCTCGCCATGCAGGCCCGTGCGGCCGCCGAGCTGCGGATACTCGCTCTGCGGCAGCGTCAGCTTCGCTTCGGCGAAGACCATGTCGATGGTCCGGTCCCACTCAGGCCGCAGTTTCGAGGGATCGGGCGCGATACCGGCGGCGACAAGGGTGTCCGTCACCGCGTCGGTCTCGAACATCTCAGCCGCGTACGGCGTCAGTTCCTCGACCGCGTCGGCGATGCGCCGGGCGCTCTCCGCGGTGCCGTCGCCCATGCGGATCACCCATTCGCCCGCATGGCGAACGTGATAGGCCATCTCCTTGACGGCCTTCGCGGCGATACCGGCCAGCGTCCCGTCGGTCGATTTCGCTGCCTCGCGCCAGTAGGGCTCCATGAAGGCCGCGAAATAGAGCTGGCGCAGCATGGTGTGGGCGAAGTCGCCGTTCGGGCGCTCGACCAGCAGCAGGTTGTGATACTCGCGATCGGCCCGCAGGTAGGCGAGGTCGTCCTCGCCGCGGCCCTTGCCCTCGATCTCGCCGGCATAGGTGTAGAGCGAGCGGGCCTGGCCGATCAGGTCGAGCCCCATGTTCGGCATCGCCAGATCCTCCTCGAGGATCGGCGCGTGGCCGCACCACTCGCTGATGCGGTGGCCGAGGATCAGGCAATCGTCGCCAAGCCGCAGCAGCAACTCGAACAGAGCTTCCTGCTGATTCATCACATGTTCCCCACTTCTTCGGGGATCTCGTAGAAGGTCGGATGGCGGTAGACCTTCGAGGCGGTCGGCTCGAACAGTTCGTCCTTGGTCTGGGGATCGGACGCGACGATCTGGTCGGAGCGTACCACCCAGATCGACAGGCCTTCGCCGCGGCGCGTGTAGACATCGCGGGCGGCCTGCAGGGCCATCACCTCGTCGGCGGCGTGAACCGAGCCGCAATGGCGGTGGCTCAGGCCGTTGCGCGGGCGGATGAAGACTTCCCAAAGTGGTGTGCTCCTGGGGGGTGTTTCGTTCGTCATCGGCTTCTCCTCCGACCGCCCTGGGGCGGTTTGCGTTGTGATGTGTTCGAAGCGGCCTTCGGAACGGCCGGGACCGTCATTCCGGTCCTCTCATTCCCGTTTTTGAGGGAGCGAGCGAATAGGGCCGGGCTTCGGACTATTCCGCAGCGTGCCGGGTCGCGTCCTGCCGCGCGCGCCGCTTCTCGGCGTGGGCCAGGGCTGCCTCGCGCACCCAGGCACCGTCGTCCCAGGCCTTCTTGCGGTCGCGGATGCGGTCGCGGTTCATCTTCCCGTGGCCTTTAACGACGCGCCAGAATTCGTCCCAGTCGATTTCGCCGTGCTCGTAATGGCCGGTTTCCTCGTTGAAGCGCAGGTCCGGATCCGGCACCGTGAGGCCGAGATACTCGGCCTGCGGAACGGTCGCGTCGATGAACTTCTGGCGCAGGTCGTCGTTGGAGAACCGCTTGATCTTCCAGGCCATGGACTGCTCGGAATGGACGCTGTCGGAGTCGGACGGCCCGAACATCATCAGCGACGGCCACCACCAGCGGTTCAGCGAATCCTGGGCGAGCTGCTTCTGTTCCGGCGACCCTTGCGCAAGCGTCATGACGATCTCGTAGCCCTGGCGCTGGTGGAAGCTCTCTTCCTTGCAGACCCGGATCATGGCCCGCGCGTACGGGCCGAAGGAGCAGCGGCACAGCGGGATCTGGTTCATGATCGCCGCGCCGTCGACGAGCCAGCCGATGGTGCCGATGTCGGCCCAGGTCGGGGTCGGATAGTTGAAGATCGAAGAATACTTGGCCTTGCCGGACAGCAGCTCCTCGGTCATCTGCTCGCGGCTGACGCCGAGCGTCTCCGCGGCGGAATAGAGATAGAGCCCGTGGCCGCCTTCGTCCTGCACCTTGGCGAGCAGGGCGGCCTTGCGGCGCAGCGTCGGGGCGCGGGTGATCCAGTTGCCCTCCGGCAGCATGCCGACGATCTCGGAATGGGCGTGCTGGGCGATCTGGCGAACGAGCGTCTTGCGATAGCCCTCCGGCATCGCGTCGTTCGGCTCGATCTTCTCCTCGGCATCGATGCGCGCCTGGAACGCGGCGAGGAACTCTGCGGATTCCTCGGTCTTGCCGTCGACGCCGATCAGTCCCTGGGCATACATGGTAGCCTCCTGTAAATATTGGAATGATTATATGTTACGAAAATCAGATGATCAATATCAATTTCGTAACAGAAAGTTGAGGGGTCGGATTTCATGAGCGGAACGGAGCGGGTGTTCGGCGTGGCCGAGGGGCAGGCGCTGTTGGCGGAAGTGTTTGCGCCGTGGGTGCAAGACCTGGGGCTCCAGGTGGTTTCTCTGGACGAGGGCGGCGGGACGTTCCGGCTGCCGGCAGGCGAGCGGATCGTGCGCGGCGGTGGCGTGGGGGGCGGCGTCGTCTGCGGCCAGGCGGTGGCGGCGGCGGCCGATACGGCGTCGGTGGTGGCATTGTCGGCCCTGAACGGCCGGTTTCGCGCCTGCACGACGGTGGACCTGACGGTCCATTTCATGCGGCCGCTGACCGGCGATCACGTGGATATCCGCGTCGATGTCCTGTCGAATGGCAAACGGATGGCTGTGACGCGGATCGAGTTCCGCGGCGCCGCCGGCAAGGTCGGCGCAAGCACGACGTGCGCGTTTGCCTATCTGGAGGACTGAGGCGGCTGCGGGGTATGCGGGTCGTGGCTGCCTTAGCGTCAGTCTGGTAAGGTTTTCCTGCTTTGCTGGCGGTCTGGAATGCGGGTTCCTCCGATCCGACAGGGAGCGGGAGCAGTGGCGCAGGATTACACGCTGGAGCTCAGGGACGGCGCGTACGTCGTCACCTTTCCGGACGGGTCTCCCGAGTGGCGGGTCGATCCGGTTCCGGAAACCGTCATCAAAACAGGCGACCTGTCGTTCGGGAATCCCGGCGATCTCACGCGCGGCGTGTTCTTCCTGCAGGCCGCCGACGGCGAGGCGTGGATCTATCACAGCGTACAGCGCAAATTGGTGGGCAAGTCCAAGTCGTCAGGCGAGATAGCCGACCCGACTGCCGGTCCTTGCTTCGCGATGACGCCGGGAGCTGCGGACGAGAAGGTCGCGGCCACGAGCTGGGTCGGGGGCGTGCCGTGCCTTCCGAAAGACGTGGTCTGGCCAACGATCGGAGACCGTTCGGGTTTCTTCCTTGCGCAAATCGACTGCCGCGATGTGCCCGCCGAGGCCTGGGGTGGCCGGGGGCCGCGAGAAGGCATGCTGGCTCTCTTCGCGGGCGCCGAAACACCGGGCGTCCGGGTCCTTTGCTTCGCGTCGGCAGGCCGCCCGACCATTCCGCCATCGGATGTGGACGGATACGTCATGGGCCTGGACCGCCTCGGCGAGAAGCCGGTGCGGCGTGGCGTCCGGTTCGATCCGTGGGACGAGAAACCGGCGCCAGTCGGACTGTTCGGCCGTCGCCAGGCGACTGATCCGAAAGAGAGAATCCGCCTCGGCGGCCCGCACTACGACTACAACAGCGGAAGCACCTGGTCGGGGTCTCTGGTGCTCTTCGACATCCCCTCGAGCGCGCTGATCGGCTGGTCCTTCGGAGATGACGACCGGCTGGTTGTGCTGATCAAGCCGGATGCGCTGGAGCGGGGCGATTTCGACGCGGTGGCGTTCGATTATGCCGGTATGGATGCCGGTTTGAGGCGCTAAAATACTTTTATTTCAATAACGTGGGGCGGCGTCAGCGAAACCGGGCGCGCAGTTCCGGTCCGGCGGGCGGAAGCGGTCCGTCGGGGCGGCCGTCGCAGGCGTCGAGCCAGCGTTCGCTGGGCTCCAGGAGCGACGCGTAGAGCGCCCTGACCAACGCGCGGGTGGCGTCTCCCGGCCAGCCGTCGGGCCGGATCTTCTCGGGCAAGTCCTTGTCGCGCAACACGATTCGACGCCAGTCATGGATCAGCAGGGCGCGCGCGACCATGGCGTCGAGCGGCGGCAGCGATCCCTCATTGCCGAGCGACCCGGCGAGCGGGGCGAGCGTCTCGCAGAGTGCCGCATAGGCGGCGCCGACCTCGGCATCGGAGAGCGTTTCGCGCACCCAGCCGGGCGGTTCCGCCGTATCGGTCCTGAGCGTGAACAGGTCGCTTCCCCCCGCCTGAGGGTCGTTCCCGGTGTCGGTCTCCTTATCGGTGCCCGGCTCGGTCTGTGGCCGCAGGAAAACACCCGTCGATAGCTTCAGAAATCCGGCGCCGGCGAGTGCCGTTTCGCGCCGCTCGCGGTCCGGTCCCGATTCGTCGGGCGCGATGGCGACCGACCAGCCGCCGGTCCACGCGGGCGGGCCCGGCGCGTAGAACCGCCTCGCGGCGTCGGCGAACGTGGCGGCGCTTTCCGGCGTCAGGCGGTAGTAGCTGCGGCGGCCGTGGCGCGCGCGCTCGACCCAGCCGTCCTTCGCCAGGCGGGAGAGGGCGGCACGCAGCGCGCCGGGGGAGATGCCGATCCGGTCGGTGATCTCCTGCAGCGCCGCCAAGCCGACCATGCCGCCGCGCGGCACGATGGCATCGCCGAAGACGGTGATGAGAAACGACCACACGCGCAGGCGCTCGCCCGCGTGGAAGCGCTCGATCAGCACATCGAGCGCCTGTCCGGCGGGATCGCGGGTGGGGGATGGGGCATCCATCATCGCGCCATTTGCCGCGATGACGGCCGCTCTGGCAAGCGCCTCAGGTGAGTTCCTTGACGCCGCCGATCAGCAGGTCGGTGGCGATGCGGGCGTATTCGTCGCGGCTGACGGGGCCCTCGTCGCGGAACCACATGAAGGCCCAGTTGAGCATGCCGAACATCGACATCGTGACGGGCTTGAGGAACGGCCGGCCGTCGAACAGCTCCGGGTTGAGCGCGCGGATCGGCTCGGCGAACAGGACGACCAGGCGCCGTTCCAGTTCCCGCAGCCTGGCGTGATACTCCTCCGGCAGCGCCGACATGGCGTTGATCTGCACCTTGTGTTCGGCGTCCGCATCCCGGTAAGCGTCGAGCAGGGCGGTGACGAGGGCGAGCAGCCGCGCCTTCGGGCCGGCCTGCGCGTCGTCGACGGCCTCGACCGCCTCGATCAGGTCCGTCAGATGGCTCTCGATGATGTCGAAGAGCAGCGCCTCCTTGGACGCGTAGTAGTGATAGATCAGCGCCTTGGAGACCCCGCACTTCTGCGCCAGCGCGCTCATCGAGGCGCCGTGATAGCCGGCATCGGCGAACGTGCGCGCGGCGACCTTCATGATCTCCGCGCGTTTCGCGTCGTGGTCCTTGGCGCGGGTGCGGGCCAACCTTCGCGCGCTCCTCAGGCTTCCTTGGGGCGGTTGTCGACGACGCGCACGGCCTTGCCCTGGCTGCGGGCGACGCCGCCCGGCGAGGTGACGTCGACGCCCACGGAAATGCCGACCACAGACTTCACGTGATGGGCAAATTCCCGGGCGCTTGCCGCCCGCGCCTCGTCCGACGAGGCCGTGGGCGCGGCCTCTACATGGACCGTCATCTTGTCCATGCGCCCGTCGCGGGTCAGCTCGATCTGGAAGTGGGGGGTCAAGCCGTCGACCTTCAGGATCTGTTCCTCGATCTGGGTCGGGAACACGTTCACACCGCGCAGGATGATCATGTCGTCGGAACGGCCGGTGATCTTTTCCATGCGCCGCATCGACCGTGCCGTGCCGGGCAGCAGACGGGTCAGGTCGCGCGTCCGGTAGCGGATAATGGGCAGGGCCTCCTTGGTCAACGTGGTGAAGACCAGTTCTCCCTGTTCGCCGTCGGCGACCGGTTCTCCCGTCACGGGATCGATCACCTCCGGGTAGAAGTGATCCTCCCACACGTGCAGCCCGTCCTTCGATTCGACGCACTCGTTGGCGACACCGGGACCCATCACCTCCGACAGGCCGTAGATATCGACGGCGTGCATGTCAAACGCGGCCTCCACCTCCGAGCGCATGGCGTTGGTCCAGGGCTCGGCGCCGAAGATACCGACCTCGAGCGGACTCTTCGCCGGATCGAAGCCGGCCTTCCGGTATTCGTCGAGGATCGCCAGCATGTAGGAGGGGGTGACCATGATGGTGGTCGGGCGGAAGTCCTCGATCAGGGTGATCTGGCGCTCGGTCATGCCGCCGGAGACGGGGACGACGGTACAGCCCAGCTTTTCGGCACCGTAGTGGGCGCCCAGCCCTCCGGTGAACAGGCCGTAGCCGTAGGCTATGTGCACGATGTCGCCGGGCCGCGTGCCCGACGCGCGCATCGAGCGGGCAACCACGCCGGCCCAGGTGTCGATGTCCTTCTTCGTGTAGCCGACGACGGTCGGCTTGCCGGTGGTCCCGGACGAGGCATGAATGCGCACGACCTCTTCCCGCGGCACGGCGAACAGGCCGAAGGGATAATTGTCGCGCAGGTCGCCCTTGGTGGTGAAGGGAAACTTCGACAGGTCGGACAACTGTTTCAGGTCGTCAGGGTGGACACCGGCCTTGTCGAACGACGCCTTGTAGAAGGGCACGTTGTCATAGGCGTGCCTCAGCGACCATTTCATCCGGTCGAGCTGGACGGCGGCGATCTCGTCGCGCGAGGCGATCTCGATGGGATCGAGATCCGATTTCTTCGGGGACAGGTCTTTCATCGGCGTTCCTCCCGCTTGCGGGTACATTCGAGTTCTTGTTTGTGCGTTCCTGGCTTGGCGGCCCCCGCCCTTGCTCCGCTCGTCCCTGCCTCCCGGATCCGGCCTCCGACCAGCCGGAGGATTGACGCCGGCGGGGCTCCCGGTCGGTCCGACGGGCAATCCCGTGCGGCCCTGGGTTCCCGCTTTAGCGGGAAGGTGCGGGACAAACGGCAGGCCGGTATCGAAGGCTGCCTGAAAGCTGTTTCGACCTCCGTCAGCCGCCCTCGGTGTCCGCATCGAAATGCGTGCCGCCGATCGTCCGCGAACACCCTCGGAAGACGGCGAGCAAGGTTCCGTCCTGGTTCTCGACCGTGGCGTCATAGACACCGGACCGGCCGGCGCGGGTGGTCTCGCGGGCAACGGCGACGAGGCGGTCGCCGAGCTTGCCCGGCGCCAGGAACGAAATGGTGTTGTGCTGGGCGACAGCGCGTTCGTTGTAGCTGTTGCAGGCGAACGCGAAGGCCGAATCCGCGAGTGTGAAGATGTACCCGCCGTGGCAGATGTCGTGGCCGTTGGTGTGGTGCTTCTCCACCGTGAACGACGTGCGCGCCACGCCGGGACCGATGGCATCCAGCGTCATGCCGAGCCATTTCGAAGCGTCGTCGTTCGCCCACATGGCATCCGCAGAGCGGCGGGCAATCTCCTCGGGCGTCATGGTCATTCCGGCTTCCCCGAAAACGCTGGCGACCGCTTGGCGAGGAAGGCGGCGACGCCTTCGGCATAGTCCGGCGTGCGGCCGGCGGCGCGCTGGAGATCGCGCTCGAGGTCGAGATGGCTGTCGAGGTCGTTTTCGCCGGCGGCCTGGATCGCCTGCTTGGTCAGCGCGTAGCCGGTCGTCGGTCCGCAGGCGAACTTCTCGACCAACACGCCGGCCGTGCCCATCAGCTCGTCGTCGGGAACCGCCTTCCAGATCAGCCCCCAGTCGGCGGCGGTGGCGGCGGGCAGGGGCTCGGCGGTGAGCGCCAGGGCCTTGGCGCGGGCCTCGCCCAGAAGCCGGGTCAGATGCCAGGTGCCGCCAGCGTCCGGCACGAGCCCGATCTTCGAGAAGGCCTGGATGAAGCGGGCGCTTTCCGCGGCAATGACGATGTCGCAGGCCAGCGCGATGTTGGCGCCCGCACCGGCGGCGACGCCGTTGACGGCGCAGACGACGGGCTTCTGCAGGGCGCGGATCTGGCGCACCAGCGGGTTGTAGAAGGCGTCGAGGGTCTCGCCGAGGTCGGGCGGGCCGCCCGACGCGTTCGGGTCGCGGTCGCCCAGGTCCTGCCCGGCGCAGAAGCCGCGCCCGGCGCCGGTCAGAAGCACGGCGCGGCAGCTCTCGTCCTCGCCCGCGGCGGTTAGCGCCGCGCGCAGTTCGAGATGCATTTGCTCGTTGAAAGAATTAAGCTTTTCAGGTCGATTGAGCGTGATCACGACATGATTGTCGCGCACGTCGACGCGGATCGTCTCGCTCACCTGGCGCATCCTTCCCTTTGGTCACGGTTTGAGATCCTGCCGTGGTAAGCGCGGATCGATCCGTGTTGACAATTGTTTCATCCGAAACGACTGTTCGGTATCAGATAAGACTTGCATAAACCGACCGGCCGGTCAATAATACACATAACGGTTGGCCGGTATCGTGGCGACGGGATTCCCCTCCGAGGGGGCTGTCCGGCGTCTCGAGGGAACGGCTGAACACCAAGAATCGGCGGTAAACGCCGCCGTACCATAGCGTTCTACTTGGGAGGAAACGCATGAAATCGATCAGCAAGCTGGCTGCGGCCGGTGCCTTTGTCGTGACCACGGCCCTGTCGGGCGCCGTTGCATTCGCGGCGGATCACACCCTCACGATTTCCAGCTGGGCGCCCCCGACGCACGGCATCAACGCCAAGATGTGGCCGACCTTCCAGAAGATGGTCGAGGAGGCCACCGACGGGAAGGTGACGGCGGAACTGAAGCTCGGCATCGCGCCGCCGCCCGCGCAGTTCGACCTGATTCAGGACGGCGCCGCCGATGCCTCGATCATCTTCCACGGCTACCAGCCCGGCCGCTTCGTCACCTCGAAGCTGATCGAGCTGCCCGGCTACGAAGGCAACGCTGAAGCCGCATCGGTGGCCTACTGGCGCGCCTACGAGAAGTTCCTGAAGGAAGCCAACGAGCACCGCGGCGTGAAACTGATCGCCCTGCACACGCACGGTCCCGCCCAGCTTCACACCCATGAAAAGGTGACGAGCCTCGATCAGGTCGACGGGCTGAAGCTGCGGGTTCCCGGCGGTGTCGGCACGGATGTCGGCACGGCGCTGGGCGCGACCGGCATCCAGGTGCCGGCGCCGAAGGTCTACGAGACGCTCGCCTCCAGGGCCGCCGATGGCGTCGTCATGCCGATGGAGTCGCGCAAGGGCTTCAAGCTGACGGAAGTCGCCGAGAACGTCTACGAGATGCCCGGCGGGTTCTATCGCGGTTCCTTCGCCTTCATCATGAACGAGGACACCTTCAACGATCTGCCCGAGGACGTCCGCACGGCGCTCGAGGAGAAGGTGTTCGGCGAGCCGCTTAGCCGCGCCATCGGCCAGGTCTGGGACGAGATCGACGAAGAAGGCCGGCAGGCGACTCTGGAGGCGGACAACAACTCGATCACACCGGCTTCCGCCGAAGACATGAAGGCGTATCAGCCGATCGCCGACGGGGTCGTCTCCAAGGTGATCGAGGAAGTGAACGGAACGGGCGTCGATGCCCAGGCCGCGCGCGACTACATCGCCGAACAGATGAAGAGCGGCAGCTAAGCCGCCACCTTCGGCCCGGCGCCCCACGGGGTGCCGGGCGATGCCTTGCGTCTTCCGCCACCGGCGGCCAGTGCCGCCGGGCACCCTATCCGGTTCGGGACATCCCCCCGATCGAGGCCGTACCGATGCATTCGCTTTCCAGATCCCTCATCGGCGCCGGGCGCCGGCTCGCGCAACTGCCCTCGTGGCTTGCCGCCGTCGCGCTCTTCGTCCTGATGGTGATGACGTTCTGCGACGTCATTCTGCGCTCGGCCTTCAACAGCCCCATCGAGGCGGCGACCGAGCTGACCCGCATCCTGATGGCGATCGTGGTCTTCGCCTCGCTGCCGGTGATCTCGGCGCGCGGCGGCCAGATCGCCGTCGACCTGCTCGACCCGCTGTTCAAGGGCTGGGCGGCGCGGTTGCGCGACGGCGTCGTCGACATCGTCAGCGGGCTCTTGCTGATCTGGCCGGCGCGGCAGTGCTTCAAGCTCGCGGGCCGGGCGATGGATTACGGCGACCTGACCGAATATCTCGGCATCCCGCAGTTCTACATCGAGTATTTCATCGCGCTGGCGACTTCCGCCACCGTGGTCGTCCTGATCCTTCGCGGGCTCATCGAGCTGGTCGCGCCCGAGGCCAAGCACGATCCCGCTCCCGCCTACCGGAACGCCGAGTAAGCCATGATCGAATCCCTGATCGGCTTCGCGGCCGTCCTGATCCTCGTCCTGCTGCGCCTGCCCATCGCCTATGCGATGGGGCTGGTCGGCTTCATCGGCTATTCCTACGAGACCAGCACGCGCGGCGCGATCTCGATGTCGGGCCGGCTTCTGATCGACACGGCGCAGGACTACGGCCTGTCGGTGGTGCCGCTGTTCATCCTGATGGGGCTGCTCGTCAACAAGGGGGGACTGAGCCGCGAGCTCTACCGCGTCTCCTACGCGTTCCTGGGGCATTTCCGCGGCGGCCTGGCGATGGCGACCATCGTCGCCTGCGGCGGCTTTTCGGCGATTTGCGGCTCGTCGCTGGCGACCGCCGCCACCATGTCGAAGGTGGCGATGCCGCAGATGCGCCGCTACGGCTATGCGGATTCACTGTCGACGGCGTCGATCGCGGCGGGCGGCACGCTCGGCATCCTGATCCCGCCGAGCGTCATCCTCGTCATCTACGGCCTGCTGACCGAGACCAGCATCGGCAAGCTGTTCGTCGCCGGCATCGTGCCGGGCACCATCGGCATCCTGTTCTACCTCGCCGCCGTGCGCTTCACCGTGGCGCGTAATCCCGACGCCGGGCCGGCCGGCGAACGCACGACCTGGGCCGAGCGCCTCGACGCGATCCGCGACGTCTGGGCGGTGCTGCTGCTGTTCTTCCTCGTCATCGGCGGGCTCTACGGGGCCTTCGACTTCTGGCCGCTCAACCTGACCTTCTCGCCGACGGAGGCCGCCGGCATGGGCGCGATGGGCGCCTTCCTGATCGCGCTGGCGCGCGGCGGGCTGTCGTTCGCCGGCCTGAAGGAGGTGCTGATCGAGACCTCCTACACGACGGCGAGCCTGTTCTCGGTGCTTATCGGCGCCTGGGTGTTCTCGAACTTCGTCAACATCGCCGGCATGCCGGAGGCGCTGCTGGCGCTGGTCAACCAGTCGGGCTTCAGCCCGATGGCCGTGATCCTGATGATCCTGCTGGTCTATCTGGCGCTGGGCTGCGTGTTCGAGAGCCTGTCGATGCTGCTGCTGACCGTGCCGATCTTCTTTCCGCTGGTGATCAGCCTCGGCTTCGATCCCGTCTGGTTCGGCATCGTCGTCGTCGTCGTCACCGAGATCAGCCTGATCACGCCGCCGGTGGGGCTCAACGTCTTCGTGCTGCGCGGCGTCGTCGAGGACGTCTCCACGGCGACGATCTTCAGGGGCGTCACGCCGTTCTGGGTCGTCGACATCATCCGGCTCGCGCTGATGGTCTTCGTGCCGTGGCTGATCCTCGTCCTGCCGAACAGCATGTGAGGGGGAAACGATGAGCGTTGCGGTTGCCGATACGTCCGATATCGACAAGTCGCTGGCCGACGACTTCGACCAGTGGGCGATGACGAAGGCCTTCGCCGACGATCCCTATCCGACCTACCGGGCGCTCCTGAAACACGCGCCGATCAAGCGCTCCGACGACGGCTCCTGCTTCGTCAGCCGCTACGCCGATCTCGTCACGATCTACCGCGACACGAAGCGCTTCTCGTCGGACAAGAAGGTCGAGTTCAAGCCGAAATACGGCGACAGCCCGCTCTATACGCACCACACCACGAGCCTCGTCTTCAACGACCCGCCGCTGCACACCCGCGTGCGCTCGATCATCGTCGGCGCGCTGACGCCGAAGGCCATCGCGCGGATGGAGCCGGACCTGATCAGGCTGGTCGACGATCTGATCGACGCGATGGCCGAAAAAGGCACGGTCGACCTGATCGAGGACTTCGCCTCGGCGATCCCGATCGAGGTGATCGGCAACCTGCTGCAGGTGCCGCACGAGGACCGCGGTCCGTTGCGCGAATGGTCGCTGTCGATCCTCGGCGCGCTCGAGCCGGTGCTCACACCGGAGCAGGAGAAGCGCGGCAACGACGCGGTGGTCGAGTTTCAGGACTATCTGGAGGGCCTGATCGCCGACCGCAGGAAGACCCCGGGCGATCCGGCGACCGACGTGCTGACGCGCCTGATGCAGGGCGACGGCAAGGCGCACCTGACCCCGGTCGAACTGGTACAGAACTGCATCTTCCTGCTCAATGCCGGCCACGAGACGACGACAAATCTGATCGGCAACGGGCTTTATCTGCTGCACGAGTGGCCCGGCGAGCGGCAACGTCTCGTCGATGAGCCCGACCTGATCGCCCCGGCGGTGGAGGAATTCCTGCGCTTCGAGAGCTCCAACCAGCTCGGCAACCGGATCACGACGCAAGAGGTCGAGGTCTGCGGCGAGACGCTGCCGGCCGGCACGCAGATCACGCTGTGCATCGGCGCGGCGAACCGCGACCCCGCCCAGTTCCCCGACGCCGACCGGATGGACATCACCCGGACGCCGAACAAGCACCTGGCGTTTGCCTGGGGCCCGCACCTGTGCGCCGGCCATGCGCTGGCCCGCCTCGAGGGCCGCACGGCGATCGGCCGGTTCCTTAAGCGGTTTCCGGACTTCGCGCTCGACGGCGCGCCCGTCCGCGGCGGCCGCGTGCGGTTCCGCGGATTTGCCGAACTGCCGGCGACGGTGGGGTGAACGGCGTTCGGCACCCACAGCCGTCATCCTCGGGCGTGTCCCGAGGATCCATATCCCCGGCGGTGGCCAATGTCGCCGGGCGGTGGCCATGGATTGCCGGAGTGAGAAACGGTCGGCGCAGCCGACGAAACGCATCGCGTTTCGAGCGTCGAACGGCCGGCAATGACACCTGAAGACTATGAGATCACGGCCGGCGCGGACGCTGTCCGCCCGGCCGGTCTAATACATAGGAGTACGACACTGTGAGCATCATGCGACTGGAGAGTTTCGCCGCGGGCAAATGGGTCGCGCCCGGAGGCAAGACCCGGCCGATCGCGAGCGCGGTCACCGGCGAGGCCATCGCCGAGGCCGGATCCGACGGGCTCGATTTCGGTGCCATGCTCGATCATGCGCGCAGCGTCGGCGGCCCCGCGCTGCGGGCCATGACGTTCCACGAGCGGGCCGAGAAACTGAAGGCGCTGGCCCAGTATCTGAACGAACGCCGCGACGGGCTCTACCAGCTCTCCTTCAACACCGGCGCGACGCAGTCGGACGCGCAGGTGGATATCGACGGCGGCATCGCCACGCTGTTCGTGTTCTCCTCGAAAGGCCGGCGCGAGATGCCGGACGCCCACGTCTATGTCGACGGCGGCATCGAGCAACTGTCGCGGTCGGGCCAGTTTCTCGGACAGCACGTGTGTACGCCGCTGCAGGGGGCGGCCGTCCACATCAATGCCTTTAATTTCCCGGTCTGGGGGATGCTGGAGAAGCTGGCGCCGACGCTGCTTGCCGGCGTGCCGGCCATCGTCAAGCCGGCGACCGCGACGTCCTATCTCACCGAGGCCTGCTTCCGGCTGATGGTCGAGAGCGGGATCTTCCCGGAGGGGTCGTTCCAGCTCATCGTTGGCGGTACCGGCGACCTGCTGTCGCGACTCAGCTGCCAGGATGTCGTCAGCTTCACCGGCTCGGCGGCAACCGCGCAGATGCTGCGCGGGGACAGGCATCTGATCGACAACTCCGTCCGGTTCGTGGCCGAGCAGGATTCGCTGAACGCCTCGATCCTCGGCCCCGACGCGGCGCCCGGCACGCCGGAATTCGACGCCTTCGTGCGCGAGGTGGTGCGCGAGATGACGGTGAAGGCCGGCCAGAAGTGCACGGCCATCCGCCGCATCATCGTGCCGGACGCCAGCGTCGGCGCGGTGATCGAAGCGGTGTCGGAGAAACTGTCGAAGACAGTGATCGGCGACCCGGCGCGCGAGGGCGTGCGGATGGGCGCGCTGGCGAGCGCCGAGCAGAAGGCCGACGTTCTCGCCAAAGCCGAGATCATCGGCTCGGAATGCGAGCGCGTGTTCGGCGATCCGGAGAATTTCACGGTCGAGGGCGCGGATGCAGGCCGAGGCGCCTTCCTGCCGCCGATGCTGTTCCGCTGCGCCGATCCCGATGCCGCGACAAAGACCCACGAGACGGAGGCCTTCGGCCCGGTTTCGACCGTCATGGGCTACCGCGACCTCGATCATGCGGTCGCCATCGCCAATCGCGGGCAGGGCAGCCTCGTCGCCTCGGTGTTCACGCACGATCCGGTGGTGGCGCGGCAGGTGGTGCTGGGCGCGGGCGCGTACCACGGCCGGCTCTATTTCGCCAACCGCGACACCGGCAAGGAGGCGACCGGCCACGGTTCGCCGCTGCCGCACATGGTGCATGGCGGCCCCGGCCGTGCCGGCGGCGGCGAGGAGATGGGCGGCGTGCGCGGCGTGTTGCACTACATGCAGCGCACCGCGATCCAGGGCTCGCCCGACCTGCTGACGGCGATCGGTGAGGACTGGGTGCCGGGCTCTAAGGAGATTCCGGCCGACGTCCACCCGTTCCGCAAGACGTTCGGGGAGCTTCAGATCGGCCAGACGCTGAACACGAAATCCCGCGAGATCACGCTCGACGACATCGAGCATTTCGCGCATTTCACCGGCGACACCTTCTACGCCCACATGGACGAGGCGGCGGCCGCCGCCAACCCGTTCTTCCCGGGCCGGGTGGCGCACGGCTACCTGCTGCTCAGCTTCGCCGCCGGCCTGTTCGTCGATCCCGATCCGGGACCGGTTCTTGCAAACTACGGCTTGGATTCCCTGCGTTTCCAGAAGCCGGTCAGCCCCGGCGACTCGATCCGCGTGCGCCTGACGGTGAAGCAGAAGACGCGGCGCAATGCCGAATACGGCGAGGTGCGCTGGGACGTCGCCCTGTTCAACCAGGACGACGAGCAGGTCGCGAGCTACGACCTGCTGACGATGAATGCGATGTAGCAGGAACGCGATGTAGGGGCTGCGACGGCCGCCTTCGGCGGGGTCTTTTTTAAACCCCTCTCTCCACCTCTCCCCCGCAAGGGGGGAGAGGGCAACGCGCGGCACGGCCGTGCCATATCAGCCGGCGTCATGGCCGGGCTTGTCCCGGCCGTCCACGGGTTCTCTGCCGTGCCGCCAGACGTCGATACCCGGGACAAGCCCGGGCATGACGGAGGAGAGGGAGTGGCGAGAAGGAGAGGCCGAATTGGTCCGCGTCCTCTCTGTCGTCATCCCGGAAACCGCATGGCGGTTATCCGGGATCGGAGAGCCACCGATGGGGCCGGGGCTCCCCGATCCCGGCTCGCGTTGCACTTGGCCGGGATGACGAGGGAGGAGAGGCCACGGACCTCACTCACCTGTCCTCGCGTCTCGCCGAGGCCCTGCCACGCGCCGCAATCGCCAGCGCCACGCAGATCAGCCCCGCGGCCATGAGGAACGTCGCCTGCATCCCGAACGCGACGGCCTGCGGTGGCGCCGCCGTGATGTCGCTGGCGCCGGCAGAAAATGCAAAGACGGCGCCCAACACCGATGCCCCGGTCATCAGGCCGAGATTGCGGGACAGGTTGAGAAGGCCCGACATGACACCGCGCTCGGCCGCGTCGACGTTCATCATAACGGCGGTGTTGTTGGCCGACTGGTACAGGATGTAGCCGGGTACCAGCAGCAGGATGCCGACGACGTAGCCCGCGATGCCGAAGAGGACGGGCAGGATCGCCAGCGCCGCCGAGCCGACGGCCATCTCGACCAGTCCGGCGATGACCATCGACGGGGCCCCGAAGCGGTCGACGACGCGGCCGGCGACGACCCCGCTGAGCGCTCCGCTGGCCGGGCCGATGGACAGCAGCAGCCCGACGACCGTCTCGTTCAGCGCAAGCGCGATCGCCAGGTAAAACGGGCCGACGACCATCGTGGTGGAAATGACCGCGAAGGCGATGACGTTCATCGCCAGGGCGGCGCCGAAGCCGGGCTGGCGGAAGGCGCCGAGGCGGACCAGCGGGGAGGACACCGTCGCCTGGACAAGGACGAAGAGGCCGATGCCGGCGACCGCTGCACCCAGCAGCACGACGTTCATGAGCCCGAAATGGCCGTTGCCCGCCGTCACCGCCAGCGCATAGGCGGCGAGCGACCCGGCTAGCAGGATCGTGCCGGGGATATCGAAGCGGGCGCGGGTCTCGCTCGCACCGGCGTGGTCGCGTGGCAGGTAGCGGTAGCCGAGCGCGAGCGCGGCGAGGCCGAGCGGGACGTTGACCAGAAAGACCGCATGCCAGCCGAAGCCCGCGAGCAGCAGGCCGCCGAGAGACGGACCGAGCGCGGTGCCGACCGCCGACATGGTGGCGAGCAGGCCCATGGCGCTGCCAGTCCGCTCCTTCGGTACGGTTTCGCCGACGAAGGCCATGGTGAGCGCCATGATCACCGCGGCGCCGACACCCTGAACGGCGCGACCGGCGATCAGGAGCCACAGCGACGGCGCGAGCCCGCACAGCACCGAGGCGGCGGTGAATACGGCCAGTCCGGCAAGCAGCAGCGTACGACGCCCGACGATATCGCCGAGGCGCCCGACGCTGACGATCAGGGTGGTGATCGTCAGCAGGTAGGCGATCACGATCCACTGGACCTGCTGGAACGGCGCGGCGAAGGCCTCGGCCAGCTTGGGAAGGGCGACGCTGGCGATGCTCGAATTGAGCGTCGTCAGCGCCAGCGACAGCGCGAGCGCGGCGACGCCGCCCCGCATCCGCGCCGTTGCGCCTTCGGTCTCGGGACCGGTTGTGGCGTCCGGGCCGGTCTCTGCGGTGTCGGCGATCTGTGTCATGGCCCTGTCCTTTCTCTGAAAATCCGCTGCTGCTCGAGAGATAGACGGACGCCTTGGATTGCGGAACGCGCATCGTTTGCATTCTATTCGTGCGTTTGACGCACTATATGGGACGCCTGATAGTGCTAAGATCGCGGGATGTCCCGACCCGATCTCAACCTGCTTGTCACGCTGGATGTGCTGCTCGCCGAGGGCAGCGTCGCGGGTGCGGCGAAGCGTCTGCGCCTCAGCCCGTCCGCGATGAGCCGGGCGCTCTCCAGGCTGCGCGAGACGACAGGCGATCCGCTGCTGGTCAGGGCTGGGCGCGGACTGGTGCCGACGCCGCGGGCGCTGGAGCTGCGCGCGCGAGTCGGGCCGCTGGTCGAGGAGGCCGAGGCACTGCTGCGGCCGGCGGAGACGCTCGACCTGAGCCGCCTGGAGCGGACTTTCACGTTCCGCAACCGCGACGGCTTCGTCGAGACCTTCGGGCCGGCGCTGCTCAAGCGGCTCGAGAAGGAGGCGCCGGGCGTGCGGCTGTTCTTCGTGCCGAAGGTCGGCAAGGACCCGACGCCGCTGCGCGACGGCAGCGTGGATCTGGAAACGGGCGTGGTCGAGGGGACGACGGGGCCGGAAGTCCGGGCGCAGGCGCTGTTCCGCGACCGGTTCGTCGGCGTCGTGCGCCAGGGGCATCCGCTAAGCCGCGGCGAAGTGACCGCCGAACGCTATGCCGGCGGGCGCCACATCCAGATCTCCAATCGCGGGCGCGTCGTCGACAAAGGGCAGTTCGACACCATCCTCGAGACAATGGGCCTGACGCGGGTGATCGGGACGGTCGTCGGCGACTTTTCCGAGGCGGTGGCGCTGGTGCGCGGCTCGGACCTGATTGCCACCGTGCCGGAGCGCTACACCGGCCTGATGCGGGCGGATCTCTTCAGTTTTCCCTTGCCGATTCCGCAGCCGGGGCACACGGTATCGCTGCTCTGGCATCCGCGGATGGACGCCGACCCGGCGCACCGCTGGCTGCGGGCTTGCGTGCGGGAGGTGTGCGGCGGTGACATGCGCAGTCGGGCGACTCCAACCCCTTGACCCGGCGGGGTTCCAGGCGCATTATGAAACATGAATCATAATTCATGTTTGCCCGGAAACGCCCGATGGAAGCCAGTGCCACCCCGAAGACCGCCCGCGGCGAGGCGACCCGGCGCGCGATCCTGAGCGCGGCGGAGGAGGTGATCGGCGCGCGCGGCTACAGCGACGCCTCGATCACGGACATCACCCGCGAGGCCGGCGTCGCGCAGGGCACGTTCTACATCTATTTCAAGGGCAAGGACGAGGTCTTTGCCGAACTGGTCGTCGAGATGGGCCGGATGCTCCGAGCCGCGCTGAATTCGGCGACGGAAGGCGCGTCCGACCGGTTGTCGGCGGAAAAGGCGGGCCTGCGCGGCTTCCTCACCTTCGTCGTCGCGCATCCCAACCTCTACCGGATCATCCAGGAGGCGCTGTTCGTCAATCCGGACGCCTACCGCGCCTATTTCCAGACCTTTGCCGACGGCTATCGGGAGGCGCTGGCGGAGGCGGAAGCCGCCGGCGAAATCCGCGCCGGCGATCCCGACGTGCGCGCGTGGATGCTGATGGGCATCGCCAAGACGCTGGGCGAGCGAGCCATCGTCTGGGGCGACGAGACGCCGATCGACCATGTCGTCGACGCCGCCCACGACATGATCGTCAACGGCCTGAAGCGCTAGCGATGGCGGCGCCGCTCGCCTTGCTCGATATCGCGGACGGGGTGGCGACGATCACCCTGAACCGGCCGGAGCGCCACAACGCCCTGGTGCCGGAGTTGCTCGACGACCTGATTGCCGCGGTGCGGGCTGCCTCCGAAGCCGATATCTGCGCGCTCGTCCTGACCGGGGCGGGGCGGAGCTTTTCGACGGGCGGGGACGTGGCGGCGTTCCTGGAGGAAAGCGGCAGCGATGCGGGCCTGCACGACTATGCCGACCGTATCGTCGGGCGCCTGAACGAAGCGATCCTCGCGCTGATCGATTGCCCGGTCCCCGTGATCGCGGCGGTGAACGGTCCGGTAACGGGCGGCTCGGCCGGCCTGATGTTCGCCGCCGATATCGTGCTGATGAGCGAGCAGGCCTTCCTGCAGCCCTACTATGTCGAGGTCGGTTTCGCGCCGGACGGGGGCTGGACGGCCCTGCTTCCGGAGCGCATCGGCGCGGCGCGGGCCGTCGCGATCCAGGCACTGAACCGGCGGATCGACGCGGCCGAGGCGAAGGCGCTGGGCCTTGCGAGCGACGTGGTGGCGCCGGAGCGGCTGGGCATCGCGGTCGCCGATGTCTGCGAGACCTTGCGCGGCAAGGAACGCGGCAGCCTGAGCGCCACACGCCGGCTCGTCCGCGACCCGGCGCGGCGGTCGGACATCGCGGAGCGGCTGGAGGCCGAGCGCGCCGCGTTCTGCGATCTCGTCTGTCGCACGGATGTCAGGAACCGGATGAACAAGTTCGTCGCACGGCCCTGAAGAGGCGGGCGATCACAGGGAAAGGGCCCGGGGGAGGGACCATGCTGCACGTAACCGACATGGCGGCCAAGCGGGCCGAACTGACGCCGGACCGCGTCGCCTTCATCGATGACGAGACCGGCGAGCCGCTGACCTTCGCCACAGTGAACGACCGGGCCGAGCGTCTGGCGCGCGGGCTTATGGCTCTGGGCGCGCAGAAGGGCGACCGGATCGGCATCCTCTGTCACAACCGGCCGGATTTCTTCGTGTTCCTGTTCGCGTGCCAGAAGGCGCGGCTGGTCCTGGTGCCGCTCAACTGGCGCCAGCCGCCGGCCGAACTGCTGCCGCTGATCGAGCAGGCCGACATCGGCATCCTCGCCGTCGACGGGGCCTTCGCAGGGGTGGCGGACGCGCTGTCGAAGACCCGACCGCTCACGCGGTTCGGCATGGAGGCCGGCGTAGCGGGGGCGGACGCCGATCTGGACACGTTGGTCGCCGACCATCCCGCAGGCCCGCTCGACACGCGGCCGGTCGCGGCCGGGGACACCTGGTATCTGCTCTACACGTCCGGCACGACAGGGCTGCCGAAGGCGGTGATCCAGACGCCGGCGATGGCCTGGGCGAACGCGATCAACTACGCGCAGGCGACGGATCTCGTCTCCACCGACCGCTCGATCAATTTCCTGCCGCTGTTCCATACCGCGGGCATCAACCTGCTGACGCTGCCGCTGTTCCTGACGGGCGGCTGCAGCCGGATTCTCCGGAAGTTCGACGCTGACAGGGTGCTCGATCTGGTTGATCGCGGCGAGGTAACGGCCTTCTTCGGCGTGCCGGCGATCTATCAGGCGATGGCGCTGAGCGAGCGCTTCGACGCGACGGATTTCTCCGCGGTGCGGTCGTTTGGCTGCGGCGGCGCCCCGCTCGCCGAGCCGCTGATCCGCGCCTTTGCCCGCAAGGGCATCGGCGTGTGCAACGGCATGGGCATGACCGAGACGGGGCCGACCGTGTTTCTCAACGATCCGGCGCATGCGGAAAGCAAGATCGGCTCGGTGGGCAAGCCGCAGATCCTCGCCGAGACCCGCATCGTGACGGCCGAAGGCACGGTGATCGAGGGCGCCGGCGAGGGCGAATTGCAGATCCGCGGGCCCGGCGTCACGCCCGGCTACCGGGGCAATCCGGAGGCGACGGACGCCGCGTTCACGCCCGACGGCTGGCTGAAGACCGGCGACGTCGCCCGGCGCGACGGCGACGGCTACTACTACATCGTCGACCGGATCAAGGACATGTACATCTCCGGCGGCGAAAACGTCTATCCCGCCGAGGTCGAGCGCGTCCTTGTCGATTTCGACGGGGTGCTCGAGGCCGCCGTCATCGGCGTTCCCGACGATCGCTGGGGCGAGGTCGGCGAGGCCTATCTGATCGCCCGGCCGAACGAGGACATCGACATCGAGGCGCTGCCGGCCTGGTGCCGCGAGCGGCTCGCCGCCTACAAGATCCCGAAACGCTTCCACGTGGTCGACGACATGCCGCGCACCGCCGCCGGCAAGATCCAGAAGCACGCCCTGAGGAAATCGAGTTCATGAGCAAGACCCCGGCCAAGACCGTTACGGCGGTCTGGACGCCGCGCCAGAGTGACTTCGACCGCTTCGCGGCGCTGTCCGGCGACGACAACCCGATCCATGTCGATCCGGAATTTTCGGCGCGCACCCGCTTCGGCCGCACGGTGTCGCACGGCATGCTGCTCTATTCGCGCGTCTGGGCGCTGATCCGCACACACTGGCCCGACGCGGGGCACGCGGGGCAAACGCTGATGTTCCCGGCGCCGTCCTATGCCGACGAGTCGCTGACGATCACGATTGCCGAGGACGCCGGCGACCCGGGCAAACTCGCCGTGACGGTCGCGCGGCAGGCCGACGGCGAGGTGACGCTGCAGGGCGCGTGTCTTTTGTCTCGGGAGGCGGCGTGATGTTCGAGCTCGGCCAGACCGCCAGCGTGACGCGGACGTATGAATCCGCGGATCGCGCCCTGTTCGCGGACCTCGCAGGCTCCGAAGGCGCCCTGCCGGACAGTGTGCCGGGGCCGCTGATCGGGGCGTTGTTCTCCTACCTGCTGGGCGTCGAGCTGCCCGGCTTCGGCACCAACTATCTCAAGCAGGAGATGCGGTTCCTGAAGCCCGCTCCGTATGATCAGCCGCTGACCGCGACGGTGACGATCACGCGGCTTCGGCCCGAGAAGCATCTCGTCGATCTGGAGACGATCTGCGAGACGGCCGACGGCACACGGCTGTGCGAAGGCCGGGCGCTGGTCTATGTGGAGGACGTCGGGGCCTGAGGGGCGCAGCGCCCCGGACTCCTCGGTGGCTCTCCGGTCCCGGAGACCCGCGATGCGGTTTCCGGGACGACGACGGTGGTGGATCGCGCTTTCCGCCAGGGCCTACGGCGAAATCGATTTCAGGTAGGCGATGATGTTCATGCGGTCGGCGGGGTCCCGGAGCTTCATGTACATCCGGGCGCCGGGAACAAGCTTCTGGGAGTTGGTGAGCCAGGCGTCGAGGTTTTCCTCCTGCCAGACTTCGCCGTAGGCGACGAGCGCGTCCGAATAGTCGAAACCGGCCGCCGTGCCGGCTGCCCGTCCGTAGACGGTGAGCAGGAACGGGCCGCTGGTGTTCTGGTACAGATCGTGGCAGCCCGAGCACGAGCCGGTGAAGAGATCGCGACCGGCCGTCGCGTCGCCCTCGACGATCAGAACCACGGTGCGGCGGAGCTTCGCGCGTTTTGCCGCCTCCGTGCCGTAGGTGAAGCGGATGGCGCTCGAATAGATGCCCGGTTTGAGCTTTCGAACCTTGGATGTCTTGACCGTCAGCCGCAGCTTGGCGGGCTTGCGCTTGGCCTTGCCGGACGTGGCCTCGGGGACGAGCCATTTGGGATAGCGTTTCAGCCTCCAGCCGACCTTGGCGCCGTTCTCGGCCTGCAGCTTGTACTTGATCGTCTTCGGCGATGCCTTGTCCTCGGCCGACACCGTTATCGTCTTCGTCCGCTTCGGGCTGACCGACAGGTCCACCGCCAACGCCGGGCCGGCGACCAGCGCCAGGGCCAGACCAGAGGCAAACAGCCGAAGTCCCGCCGGTAACCGAAGTCCCGCCAGTGGCGAAGACCAAAACCGCGTGCATCCCGCCATGCCGCGTTCTCCTCCTCAGGACCCGGCGGGGGTGCCGGATCGTCACGAATCGCCGGACCCGATGGCCCTTCCCGTATCGCCACGGTCGAGACGGAAGGGGTCCAAATAAAGGCCTCGCCGCCAAAGGGCCGGGCAGCGCTTAAGGTGGCGTAAGGGAAATTGTTCGATTTATTCCTGTCTGCACAGCAACTGCGGCCGGACCGCCCGCACACCGGCTCCACGCGGAAAGGGGATCCTGCGATGCTCGACGGTGCCATGATTGTCTGGTTCGCGCTGACGGGGCTCAGCGTGATCTTCGTTGTCTGGGATTCACTGTTCAACGGCGTCACAAGCTGGGTCCAGCGGATCGCGTGGATCCTGGTGACGGTCTACACGGGACCGGTCGGCGCGTTCTTCTATCTCGTCGCCTGCCGGCGGCCGTTGCCCGGCACGCACGACGCCTTCACCGCGGCCACGTGGAAGCAGTCGCTGAACAGCGAAATGCACTGCCTGGCCGGCGATGCAACGGGCATCGTGGTGGCGGCCTCCATCGTGCCGGTCTTCGGCCTGGCGAACGGCTGGGACGCCACGATCGAATATCTGGCGGGCTTCGTGTCGGGCCTGTTCGTCTTCCAGGCGCTGATGATGATCGGCATGTTCGACGGCGACTACTGGAAGGCGGTGCGCAAGACGTTCTTCGCCGAGACGGTGTCAATGAACATGGTGATGACGGGGATGATCCCGGTCATGCTGATCCTCGGCACGGTGTGGCCGGGCTCCGAGAGCCCGCTGGACCCGGCGTTCTGGTTCCGCATGAGCCTTGCCACCATCGTGGGCGGCGCCATCGCCTATCCGATCAACTACTGGCTCGTGTCGAGCCATCTGAAGCACGGCTGCATGACACTGCCCGGCGCCGATGCGCCTGCCGCCGGGCTCGGCCTTCGCTCGAGCGAGCCGTCCGCGATGATGGATCACGGGCACATGGACCATTCCAGCATGGGGCATGCCGGGATGGATCACGGGCACATGGACATGAGCGACGCGGGCGGCCACGACCATTCGATGATGATGAAGGACCTGCCGATGGGGCAGGCGGTCGCCTGGATCGCGGGGACCTATGCGATCCTGTTCGTCGCGGTGTGGCTCACCGGATTCGTCGTGCCGGTCAGGTTCTGACGGGCGCGGGGTCCAGCAACTCCGCCAGCAGGTCGCGGAAGGCGCAGGGCTCTTCCAGGTGCGGGGCGTGGCCGGACTTGTCGAACGAGACGGTGCGCCCGTGCGGCAGCCGCTCGGCCTGCCATTGCGCCACCTCGGGACCGTAGAGGGCGCTGCGGGCGCCATGGGCGAGGACGACGGGGATGGCGATCTCCGGGACGAGCGTGCGGAAATCCTGCGCGGTCAGCGATTCCCATATCGGCGCGAGGAGCGCGGGGTCGGCGCGGGCGATCTGCTCCGTCGTGTAGGCGAGGAGATCGCGGTCCGGCTCGAGGCCCGTCGCGAAGATCCGCTCTGCGATGCGCGGGGCGAAATCCTTCCAGTGCGTGCGCATCGCCTGCGCGATGCCGACCTCCTGCTCGGCCGTGCGGCCGTCGCTGAGGCCGAGATGCCAGGTGTCGTCGTTGAGAACCTTCGGCGTCATGTCCTCGACGACGAGGGCGGCGAGGCGTCCCGTCCCGTGGCGATCGATCATCGAATAGGCGACATGGGCGCCCATCGACCAGCCGACGGCGACGACATTCTCGCAGCCCTTGTCCGCGAGCACGGCCGCAACGGCGTCGGCCGCCGCCTCGATGGTGAGGGCGCCGCCATGGCGGCCGGTACGGCCGTGGCCGGGCAGGTCCGGGACGATGACGCGATTGGTCGCGCGGAATGCCTCGATCTGCGGGCCGAACAGCCCGCCGTGACAGGACCAGCCGTGCAGCAGGAGGAGCGGGCGGCCGGTGCCGACGTCCTGGACGTACGGGGCGACCGTCACTTGGCCGCGCCGCGCAGCCGGCCGACGATACCGGTCGGGAAGAAATAGACGCTGAGCACGAACAGGACGCCGAGCCAGAGCAGCCAGCGGTCGGGCGACAGCAGGTCCGAGAGGATCGGCACGGCGCTCGTCGCCTCCGACGCCGCGCCCATCAGTTCCTGCAGGTAGGTCTGGGCGAGGATGAACAGGGTTGCGCCGATGACCGCGCCGTACATCGTGCCCATCCCGCCGATCACGACCATCAGGAGGATGTCGATCATGATCTCCAGCGACAGGGTCGTCGCCGGGCCGGTGTAGCGCAGCCAGACGGCGAGCAGCACGCCGGCGAGCGCCGCGATGACGGCCGACAGGACGGTGGCGAGCGTGCGGTAGTTGACGACGCGGTAGCCGATCGCCTCGGCGCGGAAGGCGTTCTCGCGCACCGCCTGCAGCACGCGGCCGAACGGCGAGTTGACGAACCGCAGCATCACCAGGAACAGCGCGAGCGCGCAGAGGAAGACGAAGTAGTAGGCGAGCAGCTTGCCGTTGATGCGGACGTCGAAGATCTTCGCGTCCATCAGCTTGAAGGCGGGCGTCAGCACGCGCGGGATCTTGTAGTTCAGCCCGTCTTCGCCGCCGGTCAGGCCCGAAAGCTGGGAGACGAGGACGAGGAACGCGCTGGCGACGGCCAGCGTCACCATGGCGAAGAAGATGGCCTTGACGCGCAGAGAGAACAGGCCGATCGCGAAGGCCAGTATGGCGGCCACCAGCGCGCCGCCGAGCGCACCGATCAGGATCGACAGGAAGCTCGGGCCCATGGTGTCGAGCGCGATTGCCGCGCCATAGGCGCCGATTCCGAAGAACATGGTGTGGGCAAACGAGACGATGCCCGTATAGCCGAGCAGCAGGTCGTAGCTCGCCACCAGCACGATGAAGATGCAGATCCGCGCCGCCGTCTCGAGCGAACGCGTTCCGGGGAACAGGAAGGGCGCGAGCAGCAGCGAGACGAAGATCACCAGCAGGACGACGGTGAGAACCTTCGAGCGCGGCGTGTCGCCGGAGAGCAGGGCGGTCAGCATTCGGGCCTCACTTCGCCTTGACGACCGGGAACAGGCCCTGCGGCCGCCACATGAGGACGATGACCATCAGCGCGATGGTCGAGACCAGCGAGGCCTTGGGCATGAGGAAGGCGACATAGTTGGACAACAGGCCCACCAGCAGGGCGCCGATGAAGCAGCCCTCGACCGAGCCGAGGCCGCCGATGATCACGACGATGAAGATGAGCACCATGATCTCGGAGCCCATGTGGGCAGTGATCGTCTCCTGATAGAGCCCCCACATGACGCCGCCGAGACCGGCCAGCGCCGAGCCGACAATGAAGACGGCGAGGAACAGGCGCTGGATACGGTAACCGAGGGCCTCGACCATCTCGCCGTTCTCGACGCCGGCGCGCACGAGCAGGCCGATCTTGGTGCGGTTCAGGACGAGCCGCATGGCGACGAACAGCACCAGGCCGATGGCGACGGCGACGAGGCGGTATTTCTCGATCGCCGCGGTGCCGAGGACGACGGAGCCGCGCAGCGTCTCGGGCCTTGATAAGTGGATCGCGTCCGGGCCCCAGAACACCAGGATGAGCTGTTGGGCGATGATCAGGCCGCCCATGGTGACGAGGATCTGCTTCAGGTGCTGGCCGTAGACCGGCTTGACGATGAAACGCTCGAAGACGTAGCCGGCGGCGCCGGCGACCAGCATGGCGACCACGATGGCCGGGAACAGGGCGGCGAGGTTGAGCCAGATAGAGGGTTCGGCGGTCCAGCCCGACAGATATCCGAGCACGGTGAAGCCGACGAAGGCGCCGACGGCGATGAAGGCGCCGTGGCCGAAATTGATCACGTCCATCAGGCCGAAGACCAGCGTCAGCCCCGAAGCCATGATGAAGATCATCATGCCCATGGCGAGGCCGGCCGCCGTCAGCGTGATCCAGGTGGACGGGTTGGCGATGGCGATCAGGCCGAGGACGGCGAGGACCGGCACCAGCAGCAGCGGCGCCCAGGCGCCGAGCCGTTCGGTGAGGCTGACCCGCTCGATCTTGGGGGCGATCGAGGTGTTGCCCGCTTGCGGGTCGCTCATTGATGGGCCTCCAGGCTCAGTCCCATGAGCTTCTCCTGAAGCGCTGAATCGGCGGCGAGTTCGGCCATCAGGCCGGTGTGGACGATGCGGCCGTCGTCCATCACCGAAACCGTGGTGCCGAGGCTTTTTGCCATCGAGAAATTCTGCTCCACCAGCAGGATCGTGGTGTCGGTCTTGGCGAGTTCGGCGAGCGCCGCCGTCATCGACTTGATGATCGCCGGCGCGAGGCCCTTGGTCGGCTCGTCGATCAGGATCAGCCGGCGCGGCTCGATGACGGCGCGGGCGACGGAGAGCATCTGTTTCTGCCCGCCCGACAGCGTACCGGCGTCCTTGTCCCAGAAGGTCTTGATGGGCGGGAACAACTCGAAGATCCAGTCGAGCCGCGCGGAATCCGGCGGTCCGTCGGTGGCGGCCAGGATCATGTTCTCGCGCACCGTGAGATCGGTGAAGATGCCCATGTTCTCCGGCACATAGGCGATGCCGAGCCGGGCGATGGCGGGGGTGTCGAGCGCCGTGATGTCGGTGCCGTCGAAGCGGATCGTGCCCTGCGAGGCGCCCCACAGGCCCATGACGGTCCTCAGCGTCGTGGTCTTTCCGGCGCCGTTGCGCCCCAGGATCACCGAGACGCCGCCTTCGGGCACGGCGAGATCCACGCCCTGGAGGATATGATACTGGGCGATGTGGGTGTGGACGCCCTGAAGCGTCAGCAGATCAGGCATCGGCGGCCTCCGTCTGCTCTGCGGGCTCGATGCCGAGATAGGCCTCCTGCACGACCGGCGATTCGATCACCGCCTGCGGCTCGCCGTCGGCGACGAGGGCACCGTTGTGCAGCACGATGATGCGGTCGGCGAGCGAGCGGATGACATCCATCTTGTGCTCGACCAGCAGGATGGTGCGGTCATGGTCGGCCTTCAGGTCACGGATCAGGTCGAGAATGACGGGCACCTCGTCGACGCTCATGCCCGCCGTCGGCTCGTCGAACATCAGCACCTGGGATTTAAGCGCGATCATCAGAGCGACTTCCAGCTTGCGCTGGTCGCCGTGGGGCAGGGCGGAGACGGTGCGGTCGGCGTCGTCGAGGAGCTTCACCTCGGCCAGCACGTGCTCGGCGCGCTCGATCAGCTCGACATGGCTGTCGGCGCGCGAAAACAGGTCGTAGCGGGTGCCGGAGACGGACTGCACCACGAGGCGGACGTTCTCGCGGACCGTGAGGTTCGGAAACAGGTTGGTGAGCTGGAACGCGCGGCCGATGCCGCGGTCGGTGCGCTCGGGTACGGACATCCGCGTGATGTCCTCGCCATTCAGCCGCACCGAGCCGGCGCTGGCCCTGAGCTGCCCGGAGATCAGATTGAAATAGGTCGTCTTGCCGGCGCCGTTGGGGCCGACGATGGCCGTCAGCGTGCCGCGCTCGAAGGCCGCCGAGACGCGATCGACGGCGACGTGGCCGCCGAAGCGGATTGTCAGGTCTTTCGTCTCAAGGATCGGATGCTCGGTCATGGCCGTGTGGCTGTCGGTTCGGTGCCAGTCGCTTCGAGATCCCCGCTTTCGCGGGGATGAGCGGGGTTGCGGCTTGGGGGCGTGAGCAGGGCGGTCCGGCTCGCCATTCTCCGCTCATTCCCGCGAAAGCGGGAATCGGGTCGCCGTATCGGAGATCCGGGCGGCAGGGGCCCCGCCGCCCGGCGCATTCTGATCACTGGTTGCGGATCGGAATGTCCATGTCTTCGATCGTCAGTTCCTTGACGAGCTCGGGAACGCCCCACTCGACGTCGGGATCGACCTTGATCTTGAAGTGATACATCGACTGTAGCGCTTGGTGGTCTTCCGGGCGGAACACCATCTTGCCCTTCGGCGTGTCGAACTCCATGCCTTCCATGGCCTCGATCAGGTCCTCGGTGTCCGTCGAGCCGGCCTTCTTGAGGGCCTCGACGACCGCGATGCCCGCCGCCATGCCGCCGGCGGTGAAGAAGTCCGGCGGCTCGCCGAAGCGGTCCTGGTGCTCCTTGACGAGCCAGTCGTTGATCTCGTTCTCCGGGATCTCGTAGTAGTAGTAGGTCGCGCCTTCCATGCCGGGCAGTTCCTTGAAGGCCTTCATGGCCGCCAGGATGTTGCCGCCCGTGGCGATCTCGATGCCGAACCGGCCCGGATCCATCGCGTTGATCTTGCCGATCGGGTTGTTGCCGCCGGCCCAGATGACGAACAGGAACTTGCGGCCGTCCTCGTCCTTCAGCGCGTCGAAGATGCGCTGGGCGCTGGCGGTGAAGTCCTGGGTATCGGTGGGGACGTATTCCTCGAAGACCAGCTCGGCGCCCGTGCCGGAAAGAGCTTCCTTGAAGGCGGCGACGCCGTCGCGGCCGAACGCGTAGTCCTGGGCCAGCGTGGCGATCTTGGCGCCGTCCTGGCCGAGCGCGACCGCGTTGGCGATGGCGTCCTGCGAGGAATTGCGGCCGGTGCGGAAGATGTAGCGGTTCCAGTTCTCGCCGGTGATGGAGTCGGCGACGGCCGGCTCGACCAGCAGGATCTTCTCGTATTCCTCGGCGACCGGCGCCATGGCCAGCGCGACGCCCGAGGAGACCGGGCCGACGGCCAGAACGGCGTCGTCGTCGCCATAGGCCTCGGCCAGCGCGGCCTTGCCGATATCGGGCTTCAGCTGCGTGTCCTTCTCGATGACGACGATCTTGTTGCCGTTCACTTCCATCGTGCCGCCGGTCGCGTATTCGAGGCCCATCATCAGGCCGTTATGCGACTGCTTGGCATAGGCCTCGTAGGGGCCCGTCTTGCCGTAGACATGCGCGATGACGAGGTCTTCGGCCTGGGCGGTCCCGAAGCCTGCGGCAAGTGCGACGGCCGCGAGCGCGGCGGATCTGAGAGTCCCCATATCAATCCTCCCGTTTGCCGCGGCCGTCCGGGGCAGATGGCGGCCGCGAAGGTTCCCGTCGTGTCCGGCCAAGCCGTCTTGACCGGACGATGATCTCATTGTTCCTTGGCGTAATTGTGAAACATGAATCAGTCGTCATGTCAATCGACGTCTCGACCGTTGAAATCCGATCGCGGGGGGCGATCCCGGCGGGCGATCCGCTATAGTGCGCTGCACCGTGCGTGTCGCGGCGGGCCAGGCGGCGGCCAGGGTTCGGCGCGTGTGCCGGAAGAGGGTGCGCGAGCGATTGGGGCAGCACGCAGGCGGGGATGGCTTGAATGAACAACGGCATCGACGCTGGCGGGCGATTTCGCGGTTGGGGTGCCGTGGAAGCATTCGTCGTCGCCGGGGTCGTCGCGTCGATCGCCTTCTCGCTGTCTGCCATCGATATCGCGAAGCAACTGTCTATGGATCCGGGCCGGCTCGGTGGTCTCGGCGGATCGTTCTTCGTGGCGTTCGCCCTCGGGCAGATCGGCCTTGGCGCCTTGTTCGGCCGTGTCCCGGCGCGATGGCTGCTGGCGTCGACGGCGGTGCTGGCCGGGATCGGCAGCCTGATCTTCGCCAGCGCCGGGACGCCGGCGGTCGCGCTCGCCGGACAGGTCATTCTCGGTCTCGGGTTTTCCACCTCGTTCGTCGGCGTGATCCATATCGTCGGGCGCGACTTTCCGGCCGGGTTTTCGTTGATGGCCGGGCTCAGCCAGGGGCTCGCCAATATCGTCGCCGCGCTCGTGGCCTTCGCCGCCGCCGGAACGGCGGCGATGACGAGCTTCCGGGTCAGCTTTTCGGCCATCGGCGTCGGCCTGTTCGTCATCGCCGGAGCGATCGCGGTTCTCGTGCGCGACGAGACGTCCGGACGGCCCGGCCGCCGGGCGCCGGAGGATGCCACGACGCTGGCGACCGCCGTGGGGATCAGCCTTGCCGCGCCGTCGTTTTGGCTGGCGCTCGTCTTCTACGGGGGGCTGTTCGGCGCGATGATCGGCTATACGGACCTGTGGAGCATGGAATTCGAAAGGCGTTTCTTCGCCCATACGAAAGAGCAGTCGGCCATCTTCAACGGTATAATCCTGATCGGGTTCGCGGCCGGCGGTATCCTGGCGGGCCTGTGGGCGCGCGGCCGCGGCGATTTCGTGCTGCCGGCGCGCGTCTGCGGCTTCGTGGCGCTTGCCGGCTTCCTCGCGATGACGCTGGCGGTGTACCCGGTCTGGGCCGCGCTCCTCATCGACCTTGCGATCGGCATCGGGCTCGGCGGTGCCGTCCTCGGGCTCGCCGCCCTGCGGGCCCATCTGCCGGAGGCGGCGCTCCCTGTCGCGACCTCGATCGTCGTCACGGCAGGCCTGTGCGCCGGCGGGCTGATCCAGCCGGTTATCGGCCGGCGCATCGAGACGCCGGCCGGCGATATCGGGCTGTTCGGCCTGTTACGGGCACCGTCCTTCGTCTCCTATCAGGACGGGGTCCTGGTGCTGATCGGTGCCGCGGGCGCAGCCTTTGCGGCGAGCCTTCTGTTCCGGCCGCGGACCCGCGGCTAGTCCGCCGTCATGCTTTTGGACTGTGCGGCGTTGCCGCGGCGCTCGAGCCAGGCGACGAGCCGGACCATGGGCCACAGGATGATCAGGTAGATCGCGGCGGCCGCGATCAGCGGGCTCGGGTTGGCCATCAGCGCCTGGGCGTCGGTGGCCTGCTTCAAAAGGTCGGGCATCGCGACGACGGAAGCGAGCGAGGTGTCCTTGGCGATCGCGATGCAGTTCGAGGTCTGCGGCGGCACCGCGATCTTCAGCGCCTGCGGGATCACCACCTTGTAGAGCGTCACGGGAAACGGGATGCCGAGGGCACGGGCCGCCTCGAACTGGCCTTCGGGAATCGCCTGGATTCCGGCCCGGAAGACTTCCGCGGTGAAGGCCGCCAGCACGATGGACAGGGCGATGGAGGCGGAGGTGAACGAGTTGAAGCGGATGCCGACGAACGGCAGCGCGTAATAGATGACAATCAGCACCACGAGGACCGGCAGGGCGCGGAAGATGTCGATGAAGCCGATCGCCAGGATGCGGACCGGTTTCGGCGCGTAGAGCCGCGCGATGCAGATCATGACGCCGGCAAGCGTTCCGATCAGGACCGACGTGACGGTCAGCCACGCGGTGTTGATCAGGCCGCGCTGCAGCATCGGCAGCGTGCGGATCATCACGTCGGTGTTGAAGAAGGTATCGATAAGGCTCGGCACGGCAACCTCGGAGCAGGGCTGGCGAAACGGGTATCCGGCGATCCGGGTGGACGGGCGAGCGGCGTGGATGGCGCGGCCCGCAGTGTCGTCCGGAGGTCGCGGGAACGGCGGGCTTACGGCGTTCCGGAATGGCCCGCCCGGGGGCGGGAGTGCGAAGGGAAACCGGCTGAGCGCGGGAACGTCTGAACCCCCAAGGCGCGCTCGACCGTCTCGAGCCGGTTTCCACATCGCGGGACACGGCCGCGTGCAGCCGGTTGCCGTGCCCCCTATACGTGCGGCGCGTTGCTGCGCGCCTTACTGGGCCTGCGGGATCTCAAGCACCATGACGGTGGCGGTTTTCGGATCGGCATCCGCGCCAAGCCACTTCTTGTGCAGGGCCGCCATCGTGCCGTCTTCCTTGATCTCCGTGATCGCAGCGTTGACCTTCTCCAGCAGCGGCGATCCCTTGGCCATCATAATGGCGAAGCGGTCGCCGGTGCCAATGCGTTCGACGACATGCATCGCCGGCATCTTCTGGAAGGCGAACTGGAAGCCGGCGATATCCCCGACGGCGCCGGCGACGCGGCCGTTCTGGGTGTCGAGCAGCAGGTCCTGCTGGGTGTTGTAGCCCTTGTACTCGCCGAAACCGTACGTCTCGCTGTTCTCCTGGATCCATTTTTCGCCGGTGGACGTCGAGATCGCGCCGATCGGCTTGCCTTTCATGCCGGCGAGGTCAGTGATGCCCGAGTCCTTGTTGGAGACCAGCGCCAGGTCGGAGTCGTAGTAGCCTTGCGTGAACGACTGGTTCTGCAGGCGATCGTTGGTAATGGTGATCGAGGAGATCGCCATGTCGATGCGGCCCGACGAGGTCGCGGCGAAGAGGGCCTGGAAGCCGAGATCCTGGAACTCGATATCGTCGCCGAGGCGCTTGCCGATCTCGTTGACGAGGTCGACCTCGAAGCCCTCGAAGGAGCCATCCTCCTTCTTGTTCTCCCACGGCGGGTTGGCCGGATAGGCGCCGACCGTCAGCGTCTCGGCCGACGCCGCCGAGCCGAAGCCGGCCAACGTTGCCCCTGTCAGCGAGACGGCGGCGAGGGCCGCCAGTGCGATGTTCCTGAAGCTCATGTTTTTCTCCCTCTATTGAACCGCCCTGTGTCAGGTGCGGTCGAAATCGGTCAGGCGCCGAGCGCGCCGGCGATGCGTCGGCTGGCTTCGGCGATCTGCGCGGTATCGCGGCATACGCACATGCGCAGGAAGGCGTTCGATGCGGCGCCGAACAGCCAGCCCGGGGCCAGGCCGACGCGGGCCTCTTCGAGAATCCGCGTGCAGGCGGCGCGCGAGTCCGCTTCCCCGGCGAGCGCGAAGGTTACGTACATGCCGCCCTTCGGCTTTGCGGGCAGCACCACGGAATTGACGCCGGACAGTGCGTCGTAGGCGGTGTCGACGCCGGCGCGGCAACGTTCGCGCACTTGCGTGACGAACGCTTCGCCCTGCGTGATCGCCGCAAGTCCGCCGGCCTGCACGAAGGCCGCGCTGCCGCTGTTGATGTACTGCGTCATGGCCGACAGCGGCGCTGCGACGGATTTGGGATGCGTCAGCCAGCCGAGCCGCCAGCCGGTCATCGCCCAGGCCTTGGAGAAGCCGTTGACGGAGAGGACGAGGTCCTCGTCCTCGGCAAGCTGCAGGACGGACGGCGCACGCTCGGCGGTGAAAGACAGACGGTTGTAGAGCTCGTCGGAGATGATCCAGATGCCGGTGCGGCGGCTGAACTCGATCAGCGCGCGCAGCTCTTCCTGGCTGGCCGTCCAGCCGAGCGGATTGGAGGGCGTGGAGAACATGATCGCCTTCGTGCGCGCGTCGCAGCGGGCGAAGAGTTCGTCGAGGTCGAGCCGCCAGTCGTCGTTCTCGTAGCGTAGCGCGACCGGGCGCGGCTCGCCGCCGACGACGTGGATGGCGTGGCGGATGTTTGGCCATTGCGGCTCGACGTAGACGACGTTGTCGCCGCGATCGACAAGGAGTTCGAGGGCCAGGAACACCGCCTGCATGCCGCCCGGCGTGATGGTGGAGCGGACGACCGGAATATCGCGCCCGTGCAGGGCTGTCAGATAGGCCGACAGGGCTTCCGTCAGGGCGGGCAGGCCGCGCATGTCGGGCACGTAGAAGGTATCGCCGGCGTCCAGCGAGGCCTTTGCCGCATCGCGGATGAAGTCGGGCGTCACCAGGTCGCCTTCGCCGTACCACAGCGTGATGACATCGCTCAGCGACTGCGCACGCACCGCCAGCTCGGCGATGTTCTCGGTTTCCAGATCCATGATCTGGGTGCGAATGCGGTCGTAAGCCCGCGGTTCCGCGAGGCGATTGGCACTCGGCATGGTGATCTTGTTCACCTTGTTGTCCCTCCCCGGACAACCCGCTTACAATCAGCAGCGCCGTCCCGGCCGCGCCCGGATCGTATCCGGGCGTACCCTGGGGGTAGCTTCCCGCAAAACTGTATCCACTTCAAGCTTGAAACAGATTTGCTTTCGTCGCCTGGTTGCGCCACGATTTCGGCTGCCTCCCGCACGGGCGGAACCGCATTGCCGCGGATCGCGACGAGCCTCTTTTGACGGCGGGCGGAGACGAAAGCGGGCGACGAAAGAGGGCAGGGAGCCGCGCGTGACACAACAATCGAAGGCACGGCCGGGCCGGTCCAGGGCTGCCCCAGGCGGGGGCGGCGTGCAGACGGGCGCGATTACGTCAGGCGGCATGGCATTGGGCAGCCCGGCGTCGGGCAGTCTGCGGGCGCAGATCTATGCCGACCTGCGCAGCCGGTTGCAGCGTGCCGAGTTCGGCCCCGGCCACCGGTTCGTCGATATGGAGGTCGCCGCGCATTACGGCACCTCGCGGATGCCGGCGCGCGAGGCGCTGATGGCGCTCGTCTCCCAAGGGTTCCTGCAGCCGACGACGCGCGGGTTCGTTGTCCCGGAACTGTCGGCGCAGGACATTCACGACATCTTCGCCGTTCGCAAGCTGCTGGAGCCGGAGGCGGCGGCCTGTGCAGCCCGCAATCTCGATGCGGACGGCCTCGCCGGCCTCATGGCCGCGCGAGACCTGGCGCGCGAAGCCTGTGCGAACGACGATGCCGAGGGGCTGATGGAGGCGAATATCGCCTTTCGCAACGGCTGGATATCCGCAGTCAACAATCCGCGCCTCGTCGAGACGATCGAGAGCTTCCGCGACCATGTGCAGACCGTCCGGATCTCGACGCTGCGGCGCGCGGCGACCCGCACCGTGGTGCTGGACGGGATCGAAGGTCTGGCGAATGCCTTCAAGTCGCGCGACGAGAAGGCCGTGCGGTCCGGCATGCGGGCCTTCATGGACGCGGCCGAGGCGGAATTCTTCGAGGCGGTGGGACGCAGCGAAGAGGCCGCGCCCGCCTGAGCGCCCGCCTGAGCGCCAGGCCTTTACGCGCCGGCGAGCCAGTCGCCGTCGACCTCGGGCAGCGGGATCGCCGCCTTGAGTTCGGCCGTATAGGGATGCTTTGGGTGGTCGAACAATGGGCCGGTTTCCCGGTTTTCCAGCACCTCGCCGTAGCGCAGCACGACGACACGGTCGCACAGGCGGCGAACGACCGACAGGTCGTGGCTGATGAAGACGATGGTGAGGCCGAGTTCCGTCTTCAGGTCAGCGAGCAGCGTCAGAATCTGCGCCTGGCTGGAAACGTCGAGACCGGAAACGATCTCGTCGGCGAGGACGAAGCGGGGCCGCGTGGCGATGGCGCGGGCGATGCCGACGCGCTGGCGCTGGCCGCCGGAGAGTTCGTGCGGGTAGCGCTCGGCGAAGGCGGTCGGCAGGCCGACCATCTCGAGCGCTTCGCGGGCCTTCTTCTTCGCCTCGCGGCCGGTTTCGGCGACGCCGTGCAGGCGCAGCGGCCGGGCGATGATCGTTCCCACCGTGAGGCGCGGATTGAGGGCCGACAGCGGGTCCTGGAAGATGACCTGAAGGTCGCGGCGGAACGGCCTCAGCGCCATTTCGTCCATATAGGTGATGTCGGTCCCCGCGAACCGGATCGAGCCGGATTGCGGGTCGAGCAGGCGCACCAGCGCGCGACCGAGCGTCGACTTGCCCGAGCCGGACTCGCCGACGAGGCCGACCACGGTGCCTTCCTCAATCCTGAGGCGGATGCCGTGCAGCACCTCGACCATCGGCATCGGGCCGAACAGCGGCTTGTGGTTCGGATCGGGGAACGAGACGAACAGGCCCTCGACGTCGAAAAGAGGATCGCTCATCGCCGGCCTCCCGCATGAGTGCCGAGCCAGGCGTCGTCGGCGGCCTCGATCTCGTGCCGGGTCGCCTCGATGACGGCGGCGGGCACGGGCACCAGCGAGTCCTCCGGCCGGTCGTAACGCGGCGTCGCGCCGATCAGCGCCTTCGTATAGGGGTGCTCGGGATTGGCGAAGAGCGATGTCACGTCGGTGTCCTCGACCACCTTGCCGCCGAAGAGAACCGAAACGTTCTGGCAGATCTTGGCGACAACGCCGAGGTCGTGGGTGACGAACAGCAGGGCGGTGCCGTGGCGGGCCTGCATCTCGGCGATCAGCTTGAGGATCTGCTTCTGCACCGTCACGTCGAGGGCCGTGGTCGGCTCGTCGGCGACGATGAGCTTCGGTTCCGCGGCAAAGGCGGCCGCGATCAGCACGCGCTGGCGCATGCCGCCGGAGAGCTGGTGGGGATAGCTCTTGAGGACACGCTCGGGCTCGCGGATATGGACTTCGTCGAGCAGCGTGCGGGCGCGTTCGCGCGCTTCCGCCTTCGACACGCCGAGGTTCTTCGTCAGCCGGTCGGTGATCTGCGGTTCGATGCGGCGGACCGGGTTAAGCGCCGTCAGCGGGTCCTGCGGGATCAGCGCCGAGGTGCGGGCGATCAGTTTGCGGCGCTGCGTCTCCGGAAGTTTCAGCAGGTCGTCGCCGCCGAGCCTGACCGAGCCTTCGACGATGTCGACCGCACGCGGCAGGATATCGAAGATGGTCTTGCCGATCATCGACTTGCCGGCGCCGCTCTCGCCGACGAGGCCGCGGACCTCTCCCGGCTTGACGCGCAGGCCGACGGAGCGCAGCAGCCGGTGCGTCTTGGCCCGTTTGAGGACGATCGACAGGTCGTCGATTTCCAGATAGGCGCCTGTTTCCATGCCGGTACTCATCGCAGCACCGGGTCGAAGCGGTCCTTCAGTCCCTCGCCGAACTGGGAGAAGGCGAGGACGGTGAGGAACAGGGCGATCAGCGGGAAGACCAGCACCCACCAGGCGAAATGGATGATCGTTCGGCCCTCGGCGATCATGCCGCCCCAGGTCGGGTCGTCGGTCGAGATCGACAGGTTCACGAACGACAGGATCGCCTCGACGATGACGGCGATGCCCATTTCCAGCGACAGGAGCGCGACGATGGTCGGCAGCACGTTCGGGAACACCTCGCGGGCGAGGATGCCGACGCGCGAGAAGCCGGCGGCCCGGGCGCTGTCGATGTAGTCTAGGCGGGTCTGCAGAAGCGTCTCGGCGCGCACCACGCGGCAGAAGCGGATCCAGTCGATGACCGCAATCGCCAGAATCACCGAATGCAGTCCGGTGCCGAGGACGGCAACCAGCAGGATCGCGAACAGGACCGGCGGGAAGGACATCCAGATATCGACAATGCGCGACACGATCTGATCGACCCAGCCGCGGAAATAGCCGGCGACTAGCCCCATGAACGAGCCGAAGACGCAGGCCGCCGTGGCGGCGATGAAGGCGACGGCGAGCGCCACGCGGGAGCCGTAGATGATGCGCGAGAGCACGTCGCGTCCAAGACCGTCGGTGCCGAGATAGAAGCCGGGCTCCGCGCCGGAGACCCAGAACGGCGGCAGGCGTTCCAGCAGCAGGTCCTGCGCTAGCGGGTCGTGCGGGGCGATAAACGGCGCGAACACCGCGCAGATGACAACGATCGCCAGCCAGCCGCCCGACAGGATCAGGCGCCAGGACAACGGGCGGCGGTATCGCGCGACTGCCTCAGCCATGACGCAGCCTCGGGTTCAGCAGGGTGTAGAGCAGATCGACACCGAGATTGATGGCGACGAAGATCACCGCGAACAGCAGCACGATGCCCTGGATCAGCGGCAGGTCGCGGTTGATCACCGCGTCGATGGCGAGGTTGCCGAGCCCCTCGTAGGAAAACAGCCGCTCGATGATGACGGTGCCGCCGATCAGGAAGGTAAGCTGCACGCCGGTCAGCGTCAGGGTCGGCAACAGCGCGTTGCGGAAGGCCTCGTGGGCGATGACATGTCCGTCGGAGAAGCCTTTGGTGCGCGCCAGCATCACGTAGTCCTGGTTCATGGTCTCCTTCAGCGAGACCTTGAGGAGCTGGGCGATGACGGCAGCCAGCGGCAGCGCCAGCGCCAGCGCCGGCATCAGCATGTGGTCGAGCAGGTCGAGCGTGATGTCGAAGCGGAAGCGGACCAGGCTTTCGAGCAGGTAGAACTGGGTGACGAAAGGCAGGTCGAGCGACGGCGAGACGCGGCCGGAAATCTCGAAGACCGGCCAGGCGACGCCGAGCAGCAGGATGAAGGCGAGGCCCCAGAGGAAATCGGGAACCGACAGGGCGATGCCGTTGATGATGTCGATGCCGTTTTCGGCCGGCGTATCGCGGAAGCGGGTGGCGGTGAAGGCCAGGCAGCCGCCGATCAGGATGGCAATCAGCATCGCCAGGAAACTCAGTTCCAGCGTCGCCGGCAGGCGGTTCAGCACGATGCGGGAGACCGGCTGGCGGATCGAGATCGACGTGCCGAAATCGCCGTGCAGGACATTGCCCAGCCAGATGAAGAACTGTTCGACGACGGACTTGTCGAGACCGTAGAGGGCCCTCAGCCGGGCCATGTCCTCGTCGGTCGCGCCCGGCGGCAGCATCATGGCGATGGGATCGCCGGGAGCGACGCGGATAACGACGAAAACGATGACGGCAACCCCGAAAAGGGTGATCGCCGTCATCACAGCACGCAGAAAAATAGCGCGAAGGGCGGTCATGACCGGTACTCGTACTCCACAACCGCCCTTTCAGGACACGCTTTCGACCGATCAGCCCTTGGGCTTCATCATGTACGGAAGCACCGCCCCGGATGCCATCGGGGTGACCTCGATGGAGTCCGAATAGACGATCGGCTGCTCGTACTGCATCAGCGGGATGGCGAGGCCGTCCTCCGCGATCTTCTTGTCGACCGCCTTGTAGCCGGCGATGCGCTTCTCCTCGTCGGGCTCGCCCCAGAGCGGGCCGATCATGTCGATCATGTCCTGGCCGTCCCACACCGAGTGGGGGGAGGGACCGAACATGGCGAAGCCGGTGGACGTCGCCGGATCGCCGATCGAGTTGCCCCAGTTGTAGAACGCGGCGGGCGCGAGCTGGTCGGCGGCGCGCAGCTCGTAGTGCTTGGCGATCTCGTAGACCTCGATCTCGGCCTCGATGCCGACCTTGCGCCACATGCCGACGATCGCCTGGATCATCTCGTAGTCCTTCGGCTTGAAGCCGCGCGTGGTCTGGATCTTGAACTTGACCGGGTTGTCGGTCGAGAAGCCCGACGCCTTGAGCAGTTCCTTGGCCTTCTCCGGGTCGTAGGGGACCGTGGTGGAGGGATCGAAGGCCGCATATTCCGGCGTCTGCAGGGTGTCGATCTTGACGCCGTAGCCGTTCAGCAGGCGATCGATCAGGAGCTGCTTGTCGATCGAGTAGCTGGCGGCGAGACGGACGTTCTTGTCGGTCATCGGCTCGATATCGTTGATGAAGATCATCGCGATATCGGAGATCGGCGTGGCGACGCCGGTGAGGCCCGACTTCTCCTTCAGACGGTCGAACTCGTCATAGGTGATGTCGAAGACGACCTGGCTCTTGCCGGAGTCGATCTCGGCGACGCGGCTGGACGCATCGGGCACGAACTTGATGATCACCGACTTGAAGGCCGGGGCGCCGCCCCAGTAGCCCTCGTGAGCCTTGAGCGCCAGGTAGGCGTTGCGCTCGAAGCGCTCGACCATGTAGGGGCCCGAGCCGATGGGCTTGGCCTCGAAGCCGTCGGCGCCGACTTCCTCGTAGTACTTCTTCGGCAGCACGTAGCCGGTCAGGAAGGCCATCCACTTGAACAGCGTCGGCTCGAATTCCTTGACGTCGGCGGTGATGACGTTGCCGTCGATCGAGAAGCCGCCGATCTTGCCCCAGACGAACTGGATGGGGTTGCCCGTGTCGGGATTGCCTGCGCGTTCCAGCGACCAGACGATGTCTTCCGGGGTGACGGGAGACCCGTCGTGCCAGGTGGCCCCTTCGCGAACCGTCATGTGGATCTTGGACCGGTCGTCGTTCCAGCCCCAGTCGGTCAGCAGGCCGGGCGTCATCTCCAGGTTCGGCTTCTGGCCGATATACTGGTCGAAGATCGACTGGTAGATGCCCTGGATCGTCGGGTTCACCGCCGAGGGGCCGACCGTCGGGTCGAAGGCGGGCAGGTTGACGTTGTAGGCAATGGTCAGGTCGCTCGACTGAGCATGGGCGCGCGGCACATAGAGGCCGGACGACAGGGCGGCGAAGCCGGCTGCGCCGGCGGCACCGCGTTTCATCAGGTCGCGTCGTGTAAGTGGCATGCTTTCTTCTCCCTTGTCGGGACGGCGGCGGCCGCCCCTTGATCTCCGCATCACGTTCCGGAGGCCCGGATCCAGTTACTGTTCCCCAAAATTATTTTAAGTTTAGAGATATGCATGTGCATGGGTCAAGTGGCGCGGATGCCCAAACAATCAGCCCCCGGCAAGCATTTTGCCCAGCATGAATCCTGAGCCCGCGCCGGCGCCTCCACCCGGCCAGGTGGCCGCGCCGACCATGTAGAGATTATGGACCGGCGTTCTGTACTTCGCCCAGCCGGGAACGGGCCGGAACAGGAAATTCTGGAAAAGATGGTGACTCCCGCCGATGCTGTCGCCGCCCACCAGGTTCGGGTTGCGGCGCTCCAGATCCATCGGCGTCTCGATATGGCGGCCGAGGATTTTTCCTTTGGTGCCAGGCGCATACCGCTCCAGGATGTCGATCACCCGGTCGGCGTACGGCTCGGCGGCAGCGGCCCAGTCGCGCGCCTCGATGGCCCCCGCGGCATCGCCGCGGATCTCGGCGGGCAGGGCGCGGACCTGCAGCCACAGCGTGTGCTTTCCCTCCGGCGCCCGCGATGGATCGATCACCGTTTGCTGACCGACGACGACGATCGGCTCGGCGGGCAGATCGCCCGCCAGCGCTGACGAATAGGCGCGGCCCATCATGTCGAGATCGGGGGCCAGGTGGACGTAGAGGAACTGTTTCAATTCGTCCCCCGCCGCCCAGTCCGGCAGGCCGGAGACGGCAAGGTGGACCATCATCGTGCCGGGTCCGTGGCGGAACTTCATCGCTGCCTTGTCGAACGAGGCGTTGCCGGTGCCGTCCTTCAGAAGCGAGGCGACGAGGGCCTGCGGCATGACGCCGGCAATCACCGCCTTGCGGGCCTTTACGGTCTCTCCATCGGCCAGGACGATCACGTCGGCGCGGCCGGACGCCTTGCGGATTTCCACGACTTCGGCGTTGGTGCGCACGGTCCCGCCCAGGGACTCCAGCAGCGATACCATCGCCTTGATCATGGTGTCGGCGCCGCCCTGGCCGATGACCATGCCGAAGCTCTGGTCGGCCATACTTTCCAGATAGGGAAACAGCGCGCCGCCGGCGATGTCCGGAGCGAAGTCGAGATGCATGCCCCAGGCGGCCATTGCGGCGCGGATCGTTTCGGATTCGAAGTTCGCCTCGAGGAATTCGCGCGGCGACGACGTCAGCATCTTCGCGGTCTCGAGGATCCAGCCGGTTCCCTTGTCGCGCCAGGCTTTCCAGCCGGTCTTCGCCAGCGACTTCGCCGTCATCGGCGAGCCGAGCAGGGCGAAGAGATGCGGGGCATCCGACCCGAACTCTTCCAGCATCGATTGCCAGCGCGCGGCGTCGGTCTTCGACAGCTTCGCGGCGCGGGCGACTGTCTGGTCGAGATCCTTGGAGACGCCGAACCACTCGCCGGACGGGGCGGGCGAGGCGAAGCAGTGCTCGGCCGGCGCGTAGGCAAGCCCATGTTTCGCAAGCTGTTCGCCGTATTCCGTATGGAAGGCAGAGCCGGCGAACAGGCCGAGATTGGTGGCGTAGAGATCGTGCCGGAAGCCGGGAAGCGTGACGTCGGCGGTCCGGATGGCTCCGCCGGGCGTGTCGTCGCGTTCGAAGACGCCGACGGACCAGCCCTTGGCGGCCAGATGGATGGCTGCGGCGAGCGCGTTGTGGCCCGCACCGACGAAGACGGCGTCGAATTCCATGCGCTTGTTTTCCCCTCCGGCCGTTGGCGGCCATTGTCGTGCGGCGTCGTCGCTGGGCGCCGTGCTTTGGCGAGACCATATTCCAGAATTAGACATTTGCAAATGCATAATTCCGGACTAGTCTACCCCTCCGGATCGTGGCGGGGTTGCCCCGTCGAGGTTATCAGATCGGGGCGTTCCCCGGGAGGAGTTGCAATCATGTCATCTACTGAAGCTCTCGCAAAACTCGGTTCCATGCTGGTCTCCGGCGATGTCGAGGTCGTCGACCTGGCCGTGCCGCTGGGTCCGGATACGCCGCTCATCCAGCTGCCGGACATGTTCGAGCAGACGCCGCCGATCAAGGCGCACGAGATTTCGCACTACGACGACAAGGGACCGTTCTGGGCCTGGAGCTGGTACGAACTCGGCGAGCACTCGGGCACGCATTTCGATGCGCCGGTGCACTGGGTGACGGGCAAGGACCATGCGAACGCAACGACCGACACCATTCCCCCGAAGAATTTCGTCGCGCCCGTCAACGTCATCGACTGCAGCAAGGAAACCGCCGAGAACCCCGACTTCCTGCTGACCGCGGAGCGCGTCAAGGAATGGGAAGCCGAGCACGGCGAGATCGAAGAGGGCTCGTGGGTGGTGATGCGCACCGACTGGTGGCCGCGCAATCGCAGCCGCGAGGAGTTCCTCAACGTCGACGAGAACGGGCCGCATTCGCCCGGTCCCGACGTCCCCTGCGTCGAGTACCTGATCTCGAAGGGCATCGTCGGCTGGGGCACCGAGTGTGTCGGCACCGACGCGGGTGCGGCCGGCGGTTTCGAGCCGCCTTACCCGGCGCACAACCTGCTGCACAAGAACAACCGCTACGGGCTGGCCAGCCTTGCGCATCTCGACAAGCTGCCGCCGAAGGGCGCGGTGCTGATCGTCGCGCCGCTGAAGTTCGTCGGCGGCACGGGCAGCCCGATCCGGGCCCTGGCGCTCGTTCCCAAGTCCTGAGGGGACCAAGGAGCGGAGCCTCGCGCCATGGCCAAAGCGCCGGACTACGTGATCGTCGGGGCGGGCATCAACAGCCTCGTCTGCGCCGCCCTGCTGGGCAAGGCGGGCAAGAGGGTGCTGGTGCTCGAACGCGAGCCGCAGGCCGGCGGCTGCATGAAGACGGGCGAGATCACCGCGCCCTGCTACGTGCATGACGTGCTGGCGACGACGTTCGTCCTGTTCATCACGTCGCCGGCGTTCGCCGCGCTGGGCGAGGACCTCGCCCGGCACGGCCTCGACTTCTGCCACACGCCCCATCCCACCGCCGTCGTGCTGCCGGACGGGCGCAGCTTCGTCCTCACCACGGACCGGGCGGCGAACATCGCCGCGCTCGACGGACTCGTCAAAGGTGAGGGCGAGCGTTTCCGTACCGAAGTCGAGACGGTCGAACGCGATGCCGAACTGGTCTTCGGGCTGCTCGGCGGTGCGCTGTGGTCGTGGGGCACCCTGAAGCTGCTGTTCCGCGAAGTGCGGCGGCGGGGCCTGCGCGGCCTTGCGGCGCGTCTTGGCGAAGGCCTGCGGCCCGGCCGCGGCTGGCTTGAGACGCGGTTCCAGTCAGACGTGACGCAGGCGCTGTTTGCGCCGTGGGTCCTGCATGCGGGGCTCGGGCCGGAAAGCGCCTTTTCCGGGGAGATGGCACGCGTCATCGCCTTCGCCCTGGAGGCGGCGGGCGCGCCGATCGTCAAAGGCGGGGCACAGAACGCGGTGACGGCGTTCGAGGGCCTGATAAGGGAATATGGCGGCGAGGTGCGCACCGGCGCCGACGTTGCCGAGGTGGTCGTCACGCACGGCCGGGCGACCGGCGTGAAGCTTGCCTCCGGCGAGACGATCGAGGCGGGGCAGGGCGTGATCTGCTCGGTGACGCCGAACCAGCTTTACGGAAAGCTCGTGACGAGTGCCGACGTGCCCGCCACGACGAAGGACGCGGTTTCGGTCTATCGCTACGGCAAGGGCAACATGCAGATGCATTACGCCCTGAAGAGCCCGCCGAAATGGAAGAGCCCGGGGCTCGAGCAGGTGGCGCTGACGCATCTCACGCCGGGCCTCGACGGGGTTTCGAAAGCCGTCAACGAGGCCGAACGCGGCATGCTGCCGGAAACACCGACGATCTGCGTCGGCCAGCCGCATGCGCTCGATCCCTCGCGCTGCCCGGACGGCGCCGGGATCCTGTGGATTCAGCTCCCCGAGTGCCCCCGGCACATCAAGGGCGACGCGGCGGGTACGATCGCCATTCCCGCCGACGGCGCGTGGAGCGAGGCGGTTCGCGAGGCCTACGCGGACCGGGTCGAGGCGATCCTGCGCGACCACATCGAGGATTTCGACGCCAACGTGATCGCCCGCAAGGCCATTTCACCGGCCGATCTGGAGGCGATGAACATCAATCTCGTCGGTGGCGACCCCTATGGCGGCTCGTGCGTCGTCGACCAGTTTTTCATCTGGCGGCCGTTCGCGGACACGGTGAACCACACAACGCCGATCAAGGATCTCTACCAGATCGGCGCGTCCACCCATCCGGGCCCGGGGCTCGGCGGCGGGTCCGGCTTCGCGCTGGCCGGACGTCTGAGCTGAGGGGCGGGCGATGGACGCGAAGACCATGGCTTTCCCCGATATCTCCGAGGGGGCGGAGCGTCCGGACCGGATTCCATCGCTCGGCGAAATCGGTCTCGACCACTTCGCGCCCTACCTGATGAACAGGATCGCGGCGCGCTGGAACAACGACATGCTGGCCCGCCTGAAGGAACTGGGCCTGACGACGCTGCAGATGCGCGTCCTGTCGATCCTGTCGGTGACGCCGGGCCTCACGGTCAACGAGGTCGCCGTTTTCGCGGTGACCGAGCAGTCGACGATGAGCCGGACGCTCGACGGCATGCAGCGCGACGGCCTGGTCAAGCGCAAGTCGCGGCCCGGCGACGCGCGGGTGCGGGAACTGTATCTGACCGAAAAGGGGCGCGAGACGTTCCGCATCGTCTGGCCTGTGATGCACGACTCGCTGCGCCATCTGTTCGAGGGGTTTTCGGAAGGCGAGTACGAGACGCTAATCGGCTTGCTGACACGGATGCTGCGCAACGTGCGGCAGCACGACTTCTAGGGAACCGGCGGGCCGGATCCCCCGACCGATCCAGTCCCGTGTGTTCGCAGACTGAGTTTGAAACCCTGTCGTTTCAACGGAGGAGGACTTCAGAATGACTATCGCTTTCGTATCGAGAACGTTTGGCGCGGCGCTGGTTGCCGGCTCGCTTCTGGTCGCGCCTGCGCTGGCCGATGGCATTCCCGGCATGAAGGGCACCGACCATATCGGCGTCACCGTGCCCGACATGGACGAGGCGGTCAGCTTCTTCGTCGATGTGGTGGGCTGCGAGAAGGCGATGGCCTTCGGACCCTTCCGGGACGACGAGGGTACCTTCATGACGGATCTCGTGAATGTCCATCCGCGCGCCGTGATCAACATGATCACGCTGGTGCGTTGCGGCAACGGCAGCAACATCGAGTTGTTTGAGTACGAGGCGCCGGACCAGAAGACCGAGATGCCCAAGAACAGCGACCATGGCGGGCATCACATCGCCTTCTATGTCGAGGACATCGAGGCGGCCGCCAAGTACTTCGAGGAGAAGGGCGTGCGGACGCTGATGGGCCCGTTCCCCGTGAACGAAGGGCCGGCGGCCGGCCAGACGATCCTCTACTTCTTTGCCCCTTGGGGCCTGCAGCTCGAGGCGATCTCCTACCCGAACGGGATGGCCTACGAGAAGGACGGCGGCACCGTGCTGTGGTCGCCGAAAAACCAGTCCGAATAGCCACGGTTTCGCGACGACTGTGCCCGAAACCGGATCTGTTCAAGGAGTCTGACCAATGGCCGAGCGGTCATTTGCAAAGGAAGTTCAGCAGCTTCGCATCGGCGAAGGTGAGGAGTTCCGCGGCGAGGGGATCCTCGCCGTTACCAAGGCGCTGCTCGAATGCGGCGTCGGTTATGTCGCGGGCTATCAGGGCGCGCCGATCTCGCACCTGATGGACGTGCTGGCCGACGCGCAGGACATTCTGGGAGAGCTGGGCGTGCATTTCGAGGCGAGCGCCTCGGAAGCCACGGCCGCGGCGACCCTGGCCGCCTCCGTTCACTATCCGATCCGCGGGGCGGTGACGTTCAAGTCGACAGTCGGCACCAACGTCGCCTCCGACGCGCTGGCGAACCTGGCCTCGGGCGGTGTCACCGGCGGGGCGCTGATCATCGTCGGCGAGGACTACGGCGAGGGTGCCTCCATCATGCAGGAGCGCAGCCACGCCTTTGCGATGAAGTCGCAGATCTGGCTGCTCGACCCACGGCCGAACCTGGAGATGATCGTCAAGTCGGTGCGCGAGGGCTTCGAACTGTCGGAGGCCTCCAACACGCCGGTGATGCTGGAGATGCGAATCCGCGCCTGCCACGTGCATGGCCGCTTCCAGGCGAAGGACAACCTCAAGCCGACGATGTCGCTGAAGGAAGCGCTGGAGAACCCGCGCCGCGATCTGAACCGGATCGTGCTGCCACCGGCCTCCTTCCTGCACGAGAAGGAGAAGATCGAGCATCGCTGGCCGGAGGCCGTAAAGTTCATCCGCGAGCGCAAGCTGAACGAATTCTTCGGCCCGGAGAACGGCAAGGAGGCGAAGGGCGGCAAAGTCGGCATCGTCCTGCAGGGCGGCATGTACAACGGCGTCATGCGGGCGCTGCAACGCCTCGGTCTCGCGGATATTCACGGCAATACAGAGATTCCGCTCTACGTCCTCAACGTCACCTATCCGCTGATCGACGAGGAGTTCCTCGACTTCGCTCGCGACAAGGACGCCGTCCTGATCGTCGAGGAGGGCCAGCCGAACCATATCGAGCAGGCCTTCGGCGCGATGATGCACAAGGCCGGCGTCGAGACGAAGCTGTTCGGCAAGGATCCCTTCCCGATGGCCGGCGAATATACCGGCGGGGTGATGCTGAGCTCGATCCGGGAATTCCTGCGCAATAACGCCTCCGGCGTCCTGAGCGACAAGGACCGCGCGCCGAACGAGCCGGAGGCGCCGCTGGTGCCGGATCTGTCCAAGGTGGTGCCGCCGCGGCCGCCCGGGTTCTGCACCGGCTGTCCGGAGCGGCCGATCTTCGCGGGCCTCAAGCTTGCCCAGGAAGAACTCGGCGAGCACCACATCGCCGCCGATATCGGCTGCCACCTGTTCTCGATCATGCCACCCTTCAATATCGGCTCCAGCACGATGGGCTATGGTCTCGGGCCGGCGTCCGCCTCGGCCTTCAATGTCGAGGCGGAGAAGCGGTCGATCTCGGTGATGGGCGACGGCGGGTTCTGGCACAACGGCCTGTCGAGTGGCATTACCAACGCCGTCTTCAACAAGCACGACGGCGTCATCTTGATCGTCGACAACTACTATTCGGCGGCGACCGGCGGGCAGGACATCCCCTCGTCGCGGGCCTTCAACAAGTCGCGCTCGACGAAGCACCCGATTACCGATGCGGTGCGCGGCGTCGGGGCGAAATGGGTCCGGCATATCGACCGCACCTATGACGTCACCAAGGTACGCGACACGTTCCGCGAGGCGCTGACGACGGACGAGAAAGGTCCGAAGATCATCGTTGCCTCGTCGGAGTGTATGCTGAACCGCCAGCGCCGCGAGAAGCCGTTGCTGGCCAAGGCGATCGGCGAGGGCAAGCGCTCGATCAAACCGCGCTTCGGCGTCGACGAGGACGTGTGTACGGGCGATCACGCCTGTATGCGCCTGTCGGGTTGTCCGTCGCTGTCGGTGAAGCCGCTCGACGATCCGCTGCGCGACGATCCGGTCGCCTCGATCGACGAAAGCTGCGTCGCCTGCGGAAACTGCGGCGAGGTGGCGGACGCAGCCGTTCTGTGCCCGTCCTTCTACCGTGCCGACGTCATCCACAATCCGGGCTGGTGGGATCGTTTCATCGCGAAACGGCGCGCCGCCTTCCGCACCTGGTTGCAGAAGCGCCGGGATGCGGGCCGGCTCGTCTTTGCCGAGAAGGCTGCCTGACATGCTGGCACGCGTCGAACAGGACCAGATCATCAAGCTTGCCGTGCTCGCGGTCGGCGGGCAGGGCGGTGGCGTCATCACCGACTGGATCGTCCATGTGGCCGAGGCGAATGGCTACTATGCCCAGTCGACCTCGGTGCCGGGTGTCGCCCAGCGTACCGGTGCGACGATCTACTACGTGGAGATGGTACCGGAAACGAAGGGCACGCCGATCCTGGCGCTGATGCCGTCGCCCGGTGACGTTGACATCGTGCTGTGCGCCGAACTGATGGAAGCCGGCCGGGCGATCCAGCGCGGTTTCGTCACACCGGACCGCACAACGCTGATCAGCTCCACGGACCGGACGCTGGCCGTGCTTGAAAAGGTGGTGCCGGGCAGTGGCATCGGTGATCCCGAACCGGTGCTGGAGGCCGCGCGGGCGGCCTCCAAGCGCTTCCTCGGCGCCGATCTCGACCGCATCGCGGTCAGGAACGGCAGCGTCATCTCCGCCAGCCTGTTCGGCGCGCTGGCAGGGTCCGGTGCGCTTCCGTTCTCGAAGGAGAGCTTCGAGGAAACGGTCGGCGCCGGCGGCGGCAAGAGGGCGGAACTGAGCCTGAAGGCCTTCCGCGCCGGCTACGACGCGATCACCAAGGTGGACGGCGGCGAGGGCACCGTAGAGGCGGTCGAACCCGAGCCGGCGGCCGCACCCGAAATCAGCGGGCCGCAGGACGAACTGGTCACCTGGAACGGCTTCGTCGAAAGCCTTGACCTCGACTACCCCGCCGAGGCCAAGGCCATGCTGAAGGCCGGCCTGCAGAAGGTGGTCGACTATCAGGATATCGAATACGGGCGCGAGTATCTGGAGCGCCTGAAGGCAGTCTACCATTACGACGCCTCCAAGGGGGGCGGCGAAAAGGGCTACCGGTTCACGGTCGAGGCGGCAAAATACGTCGCCAACGCCATGTGCTACGACGACATCATCCGCGTTGCGGACCTGAAGACGCGCGGTTCCCGGTTCCGGCGCGTCGAGGGCAAGATGGGGGTGCGCGACGAACAGGTTCTGCAGGTCACCGAGTTCATGCATCCGCGCATCGAGGAAGTCTGCGGCACGCTGCCGGCCGGCCTCGGGCGGTTTATCATGAACCGCCCCGGCCTTCGGAACGCGCTCGACCGTCTGATCAACAAGGGCCGGCACGTGCGGACCGATACGATGCGCTGGTTCCTGACGCTGTATTTCCTCGGCGGCCTGCGGCGGATGCGCCGGCGCACGTTGCGCCACGCCGTGGAGATGGCGCATCTCGACGAGTGGCTGGATCTGGCGAAAGACACGCTCGCCGATAACTACGATCTCGGTGTGCAGGTCGTTCGCTGCCGGCGCCTGATCAAGGGTTACAGCGATACGCATGTGCGCGGTCTGTCGAAGTTCGACCGGGTGTTGTCCGCGCTGCCTGACTTGAAGGGCCGCGAGGACGGCGGCGACTGGCTGCGCCGGCTGATCGACGCCGCGCTGAAGGACGAGAAGGGCGAGATGCTCGACGGCGCGTTGCAGACGGTGAAGACGCTGTAGGGGGACCGCAGGTCCCCTGTCGAGGACCGTGCACGGCACGGCGGTCCTGCCGCTCGATCCGGCGCGTGACGGGCCCGTCGCCATGGGCCTGATCCTGAGCCAATGCAACCTTCGCTGCAAAATTTACCTCTCCCGTTGGGAGGGGTCGGGCCGCAGGCCCGGGTGAGGGGGCGTCCGGATTGGCCGCCGGTCTCGCCAATTCCAACGCCATTCACGGGTATGATTCGCGGATCCGGCCGCTGCCGAGCGGCGCTGCCCGTGCGGCAGCCGGCAGTTTGACGCATCACAAGCTATTCCCCCGTTTCCGCCGATCGGGTATGCCGTCACGAAAGCAGACGATGGAGATATCCGTGACCGACTATTCCGATATCCTTTCCCGCAACGGCCTCGGCGCTGCCGAGCTGTCCGGCGGGACCCTTGCGGTGCACACGCCGATCGACGGATCGCAGATCGCCAGCGTGCATGAGACGCCCGCCGGCGAGATGGCGGCGATCATCGACAACGCCAACGCGGCATTCCGCGAGTGGCGCACCGTGCCCGCGCCGGTGCGTGGCGAATTGGTGCGGCTTCTGGCCGAGGAACTGCGCGCGGCCAAGGACGATCTCGGCGCGCTGGTGTCGCTTGAAGCCGGCAAGATCCTGTCCGAGGGGCTGGGCGAAGTGCAGGAGATGATCGACATCTGCGACTTCGCCGTCGGCCTGTCGCGCCAGCTCTACGGCCTGACCATCGCCTCGGAGAGGCCCGGTCACCGGATGATGGAGACCTGGCACCCGCTCGGTGTCGCCGGCATCATCACCGCGTTCAACTTTCCCGTCGCGCCGTGGGCGTGGAACGCGACACTGGCGCTGGTGTGCGGGGACGCGCTGATCTGGAAGCCGTCGGAGAAGACGCCGCTGACCGCGCTTGCCTGCCAGAAGATCTTGGAACGCGCGATGGACAAGTTCGGCAAGGCGCCGAAGCACCTGCAGCAGGTCGTCATCGGCGACGCCGCTGTCGGCGAGGCGCTGGTGACGTCGCCGAAGGTGGCGTTGATCTCGGCGACCGGCTCGACGCGGATGGGCCGTGCTGTCGCGCCGAAGGTCGCTGGCCGCTTCGGCAAGCTGATCCTGGAACTCGGCGGCAACAACGCCATGATCGTCGCCCCCAGTGCGGATCTCGATCTCGCGGTAAGGGCCATCACCTTCTCCGCGATCGGCACCTGCGGCCAGCGCTGCACGTCGCTGCGCCGGGTGATCGCGCACGAGAGCATCCGCGACGAACTGGTGGACAGGCTGAAGAAGGCCTATGCGTCGGCGCCGATCGGAAGCCCGCTGGAGGCGGGCACGCTGGTCGGACCGCTGATCGATCAGGGGGCGCTCGAGCGGATGCAGGACGCCCTGTCGCGGGCGGCCAAGGACGGCGGCACGGTGCATGGCGGCTATCCGGTGACCGAAGGGGTTCCGGCCGGTGCCTATGTCCAGCCGGCCATCGTCGAGATGCCGAAGCAGACGGAGATCGTGCGAGAGGAAACCTTCGCCCCGATCCTCTACGTGATGCCGTACTCGGAGCTCAGCGAGGCCATCGCGATCCAGAACGACGTGCCGCAGGGCCTGTCGTCGTGCATCTTCACCAACGATATCCGTGAGGCGGAGACCTTCGTGTCCGATGTCGGCTCGGACTGCGGCATCGCCAACGTCAATATCGGCCCGTCGGGCGCGGAAATCGGCGGGGCGTTCGGCGGCGAGAAGGATACCGGTGGCGGACGCGAATCCGGCTCGGACGCATGGCGGGGCTACATGCGCCGGCAGACCAACACGATCAATTACTCCCGCGAGCTGCCGTTGGCGCAGGGTGTGAAGTTCGACCTCTGAGCGGTCTTGAGACTGAAGAAATCCGCGCATGGTTTCGGATGCCCGAGGTCTTACCCTGGCAGCTTTCAGGGGGACCTCGACGGATCCGGATTCCCGTTGGTGAGGATCCCAATTGATCGGGATCCCCATTGATCGGGATCCCCATTGATCAGGATCAATGTCCGGTTAGACGATTTTTCCTTCCGTAGGGGCATCGGCAGAAAGCCGGATGCAATCAGAAAAAGGAAACGTCATGTCGGGTGGAGAAACCCTGGTGATCGTTGGAATCGTCGCTGTCTTTGCCGTGTTCATGGCCGTTCTGGCCTGGACCGACATGCGCACGCGCGATGCACGCGGGCATTGGGAGTGACGGACTGCGATCGACGACGCATCGGCACTCCTGGAAAGAGACGTCAAAATCAAAAAGGCCGGCCCTCTGGGGCCGGCCTTTTGCATGTCTTGAGCGCGGGCTGCGGCGTCAGGCCGAGCGGCCCGAGGCGTCCGACAGGATCGCATAGACCTTGCTGGGTTCCGACGTCAGGTACATCTGGCGCATGACGCCGTCGCGATCCGAGCGGGAGATATCCTGGATCAGCGTCTCGAAGCCTTCGAGATAGCGGTCTATGGCGTCGCGCAGCTCCGGATCCCGGCGATACTTGCGGCGGACCTCGTCGATCACGCCGCGATCGCGCTGGGCGAACAGGCGGCGGATGAAGATGTCGCGCTCGCCGCGGCGGTAGCGCTCGTACAGCTCCATGAAGGCGTTGTCGTCGATTGCGCGAACGATATCGACGGCGATCGCGTTGAGCGATTCCATCATGTGGGCCGGCGAGCGTTCGGACCCGTCGTCCGTCTTCCGCGGAGCCGGCTCGTCCTCTTCTGCGCGGCCAGCCCGGGCCAGCACGTCGGAGAGCGACCAGCGGTCGCCGCCGGATGCCTTGCGCGGTTCGGCTGGCGCCGAATGGGCCGGGGCCGCGTGAACCGGGGCCGACTGGGGTTGCGCGGCGGCGGCGGGGCGGGCCGCTTCGCGAGCCGATTCACGGCTCAGTTCGCGCCGCGGTGCCGGCGCGGGTTCGAGCTCGGGAACGGACCGAACGGGCGCCGGGGCGGCCTGTGCAAGCGATGCCGTGGTGCCCCCGGCGGCCGCGACGCGGCGGCGTTCGGGAACTGCGACATCGAGCGCGTTGCCGTGGCGCGAGACGATCTCGGACAACTCGTTGAGCGCCTTGATCTGGTCGGCGACGGCGCGGCGCATCGCAGACGCGTTTTCCTGCGTCTCGCGCGGCAGTTCGAAGACACCGCGCTTCAGTTCGGAGCGGGTCGACTCGAGTTCCTCGGAAATCGCGTGGGCGGCCCGGCGCATGTCCTGGGACGCCTCCGCGAAGCGCTGCGTGGCCGCCTGCAGCATCTCGGCGATTTCCTTGGTCGCCCCCTCGAAGCCCGAGCGGACGGCGCCGGCGGCGCGTTCGCCCTCTTCGCTGGCCGACATCCGCATGTACTCAAGCTGCTCGGCGATCGTTCGCGACGAGGTCGACGCGGTCTCAGTGAGCATCTGGCGGATTTCCTCGGCCGAGGCGCGCAGGGAGTCAAACTGCTCGGTGACGGCACGGGCAGAGACCTGGGCGCGATCGGAAATGCCGCTGCTGGCGCGGTCGGCGATTTCCTGGATGCCCTGGATCTCCTCGGCGACAGCGCGGGTCGAGCTGATTGCCCGGTTCGACATGGACGACGCGATCTCGTCGGCCGTCGCCTGGATGCGCTCGACTTCCGACAACAGCGTCTGGGCCGAACTGGTCGTGCGATCGGTGACCGATGCGGCAACGTCGTCCGCGGCGCGGCGCACGGCGTCGAGCTGTTCGTAGATCGCCCTGGTCGAGGTCAGCGCGCGCTGGCCCATGTCGCCGGCGAGTTCCTCGACCGAACCGTTGAGGCGCTCGAATTCGGCCAGAAGGCGTTCCGAAGCCTCGCGGGTCGAGTTCTGGAGCATCTCGCCGAGCGAGTTGGCCCGCTGTTCCGCCGACACCAGGGTGCGCTCAATGGCACTGGTGTAGCCGGTGATCAGGCCGTCGATCTCCTGGGCGCGCAGCGTGAGGCTGGTCGCCAGTTCGTCGAGCCGGGTGCGGCGGGCCTCGATGGCCGCGTCGATCTCGGCATTGGTGCGGTCGAGGCGGTCGGCGGTCTCGGCCAGGGCCTGGCCTTGGGCATCGAAGCGGCCCGCCATGTCGCCGATGTCCTTCAGCACCTTGCCGGACATGTCCTCGAGCAGCTTCACCTGGGCGCTCATCCGCTCGCTGGTCTGATCGGCGTCGGAGGAGACGGCCTCGACGGCGGTGCGGAACTCCGAGACGCGCTGGTTCAGCGTCGACTCGATGGCGGACAGGTTGTCGCTGGCCCCTGTCAGGACCGACCGCAGCAGCGAGTTGGAGTCGCCAAGGCGCTCCAGAATGGCCTCGATATTGGTCGTCAGCGAGGTGTTGGTCTCGGAGATCTCGTCGATGATCTTCCGGCCGCGGCTTTCCAGCGCGTCGTAGGCGTGCTGGCCGCTCTCGGTGATCGCCTTGGTGACCTCGAGGCCCTGCTGGGCGATCTGCTTGGTGACCTCGCCGCCCTTTGTCGACAGGGCGCGCGACACGGTATCGGCGGCCGAGCCGACGACACTGCCGATCTCGTCGGAGCGGCTGGCCAGTTCGTTGATCAGGCGTCCGCCGCGGACGACCAGCGTCTCTTCCAGTTCGCTGGCGCGCGAGGAGAGCAACTCGTTGATCTCGCCCGACCGCGTCGACAGCGTCTCGTTGATGCTGCTGGCGCGGCTGGACAGCGTCTGCTCGATTTCGTTGGCGCGGGCCCCGAGCGTGACGTTGATCTCGTCGGCGCGCGATCCGAGCGTGCTGTCGATTTCGGAAGCGCGGGCAGCGAGCGTCTCGGCGAGTTCACCGACGCGGGAACCCAGCGAGGCGTTGATCTGCTTGGCACGGGAGCTGAGCGTCTCGTCGATCTGGCTGGCCCGTGTGCTCAGGGTTTCCTCGATCTGTCCGGCGCGCGATCCCAGCGTATCGTTGATCTCGGCGGCGCGGGCGCTGAGGCTCGAATTGAGCTCGTCGACGCGGGTGACGAGCGTCTGGTTGATCTCGCCGGCATGCGATCCGAGTGTCTCGTTGATCTCCTGCGCACGCGACCCGAGCGCCTCGTTGATTTCCTGCGCGCGCGACCCGAGCGTTTCGTTCATCTCCCGGGCGCGGGTGCTCAGGGTCTCGTTGATCTCGCCGACACGGGATCCGAGCGTTTCGTTGAGATGCTCGGAGTGACGGCTGATGGAGGCCTCGAACGTCTCCGCGCTGCGGCCCAGCGTCTGTTCGATCTCGCCGACGCGGGCGGTAAGGCGCTCGTCGATCTCGCCGGTGCGGCGATCGAGCGTCTCGTCGATCCGGGTGACGCTGTTGTCCAGTGTCTCGCCGATTTCGCGTGCGCGTTCTCCGAGCGTCCGCTCGAGTGCTTCGCCCTTGTCGGTAAGGGTCGAGGAAATCTCCCCGAGCCGGCCGCCGAGCAGGGTGTCGATTTCCGAAGCGCGTTCGGCGACGGTTCGAACGAAGGAGTCCGTCCGGTTCGACAAGGCCTCCTCGATGGCGGAACTGCGCTCTTCGAGCAGCGATCCGAAGCGGCCGAGGCGCGTGTCGAGCGCGGAAGTAAGCTCGTCGCCGCGGGTGCCGAGGGTTTCGGTGATCTCGGCGGAGCGGTTCGCGAGGATCTCGTTGAGCTCGGCCGAGCGGTGGTCGAGCAGTTCGGCAATCTCGGTGGAGCGGAAGGCCAGCTTCTCGACCAGCTCGCTGCCCTTGACCGACAGGGTGTGGTCCACGTCGGCGACGGTGCGGCGAAGGCTTTCCTCGACCTCCTGGCTGCGGTCGCCCATCGACTCGAGCATCTTCTCGGACGCGGCGTTGAGGCTCTCGCTGAGCTGTGCGCTGCGCTGGCCGATGGCGCGGGCGACTTCGGCGCCGGCAATGCCGAGCTGTTCGTTGTATTCGGCGGTGCGCCGGACGATGTCGTCGACGAAGACCGACCCGGTCGCTTCGAGGCGCTCGGTCAGTTCCGAGCCGCGATTGACCAGCGTGTCCTCGATCGCCTTGCTGGCGGTGTCGATGCGCGCGGTCAGCGCGTTTCCGCTGGAAGAGATCGTCTCGGAAATCTCGACGCCGACCTGCGACAGGCGGTCGGTCACTTCGGAACCGCGCTGGACCAGGGTCTCCGACAGCAGGTTGCCGGTCTCGCTGAGGCGATGCGTGACCTCGGCGCTGCGGTCAGTGAGCGACTGGATGAGCGAATGGCCGGTGGAGGCAAGCGTCTCGTTGATGGCGTTACCGCGCTCCGACAGGTCCTGAACGATGCCGACGCCGGTGCGTTCGAAGGCCTCGTTCACCTCGCGACCGCGCTGGTCGAGGGTGGCCGTCACCATCTCGCTGGCGTCGGTCAGGGTGGTCGCGACTTCGTGGCCGGTATGCGACAGCCGGCGGACGAATTCGTCGCCGTGGGTTGTCAGCGTCGAGATCAGGTTGTCGCCCGAGGCGGTGAGGGCGTCGGCTATATCGTCGCCGCGCCGGGTCAGGGCGTCGGTGACGCGGTCGCCGGCCGAGGTGACGGACTCGGTGATCCGGTCGCCGGCGGTGGCCAGGTCGTGGGTCAGGTTCTCGTGCGCCCCGCCGATCGCCGCGCGCAGGCGGTCGCCGTTGTTCAGAAGCGCCTCGCGCTCGTTGGCCATCTGGTCGATCAGCGAACGGACGCGGATTTCGTTTTCGTGATAGGCGCGCTCCAGCGACGACACCTCGCTGTGGATCAGCGCCTCGAGCTCGCCGGCGCGGGCAAGCGCGCGTTCGACGCCGTCGCCCATGGCCGCGACCTCGCGGCGGACCGCCTGTCCGACGGTCATCACGGCTTCCTTGGCCACGCCCTCGGGTTCGGCGAGGCGGATGGCGGCCTCGGTAAGCGAGCGGCTGGCAAGGCGGAGGTCCTGCGCGCGCCAGATCATGGCGGCGGACGCGAAGAACATCAGGACCGGAACGACGAGCGCGGCCCAGACCAGTACGATGCCGGGATCGGACCGCACGAGATCGGGATCGGTCAGGGCGTAGAGCGAGGACCCGTAGAGTCCGTAGCCGACCGCGCCGCACAGGCCGACCCAGACCAGCGAGACGGCGGCGGCGATCCAGTACGGCGTCCGCGGGGCGCGGCGCTGCATCTGGTAGACGACATGGGAAAGCGTCGGCCGGTCGTCGTTTGCGGGACGCGCATCGTTGGCGGGAACCTCCGAGGGGCGCACCGCCGCCGGACGCCGCCGGGCAGCCTGGGCACCTTCGGTTTCCCGCACGTCTTCCCGGGAGGGATGCTCGCGCGCGGCCTCTACAACCCGTTCAACGGCCCGGTTGACCGATTCCGTCGCCTGTTCCGCACCGCCAGTGGCCGTGGGCTCGTCCGCCATCAGGTCGTCCCCGCTCAATGCCAGGGCTTCCTCTACCGCAGACAGGGCCGCTTCGGCCGCATCGCGGGACTTCGGAGATTGTTTCGCCATGTTCAACTCGCCTCGCGTCCGTACTCAATACCATCCGGGCGCTCGCCCGCCGCTTTCGTTTCGGCGCCAACGACGGAGCCGGTCGCCCGTCGGAGTTGAGGAATACGCCCCCAATACCGATAAACGGCACACCCGCACCCGCCTCTCCGGGCGTCGGTTGTACCGACCGCTCGGTCCGTGTCCGCTGACACTTGCCGCAGGCCACACTCTAGTGCGAAATTCAAGCGGGGAAAACACCCGGTCGCAGGTGGATTAAGACATCGTTAACGATGGAGGCTGAGGGTGGCGCAAGCCAGTCCTTCGGGAGGGGATCTCCCGACCCTGACAACGGCGCAACGCGGCTATCTCAAGCGCGGAATAGGCCAGCCGGGCGGCAAGCTGCCGCTTTTTGCCGAAGACGGGCGACAGATCAATCACCAGACGATCCGGTCCTGCGTCGACAACGGCTGGGCGGAACCATGGTTCAACAATCCGATCAAGCCGAACTGGCTGGTCTGCCGGCTGACCGATGAAGGCTACCGCGTTCTCGGGGAGACGCCGCCGCCGCGGTGACGTTGCGTCACTGCGATATCGGGTTAACTCCCCATTATCGCGGCGCCCGTAAGATTGCCGGCTGAGAGTTCGGACGGCTCTTCGTCCGTCAAACCCGTTGTTGGAGCCGTGCAAATGGGCCAGCTTGCCGATACGGATCCGCTGCACGACGTTGCGGCGACTCACGAGACCCCGGTCGACCTCGTTCATCTTGCCCGTCATACCTTTGGCGATGCCGATCTCGAACGCGAAGTCCTGCATCTCTTCGTCACCCAGTCCCGCATCTACCTGAACCGCTTGAAGGAAGCCCGCGATCCGGAGCAATGGCACCGGGCGGCGCACACGATCAAGGGATCGGCGCGCGGTATCGGGGCCTGGGCCGTCGCCAGGAGGGCGGAAGCGGCCGAACCGCTTGGCCATGCGCTCGAGGACGACCGCTGCCGCAACGCGATCGCCGATCTCGAACGCGAAGTCGAGGCGGCGAACACATACATTCGCGGTCTTTTCGTCGAACACTAGGGACCGAACTGCCGTAAACGCGGCGAAGTCGGCTTTCGATCTTTCGTGCCGCCCCGCGGCGTCCGCCCGGAGGGGACTGGCGTGGACCCGTGTCTTCGCCTATAGGGGGCAATCCGTGCCTGTTTACAGGCAATCCCCTGACCGCCAGCGCCGAACAGATCGATAGATGCCGAAGATCACCTATATCGAACACAACGGAACCGTTCACGAAGTCGAGGGAGACGTCGGGTCCACCGTGATGGAAACGGCGATCCGCAATGCGGTGCCGGGCATCGAGGCCGAGTGCGGTGGCGCTCTGGCCTGCGCCACCTGCCACGTCTACGTGCGGGACGACTGGTTCGAGAAGACCGGCGGTCCCTCGGAGATGGAAGAGGACATGCTCGACTTCGCTTATGAGGTGAAGCGGACCAGCCGACTCTCCTGCCAGATCAAGATCACGGACGATCTCGACGGCCTGACCGTCGACGTGCCAGAACGTCAGGGCTGACTGAACCCGCGTTCTTCTGCGTTTTCGACAGTTTTGCACGTAAAATCTGACGGTTTTGCGTAGCGCAGCGGAAAATGCTCCGGCTTCCTGATCGATCCGGTCGATTTCGGCAGCTATGCAGTTAAATCCCGCTGCAATGCGGAATCTGCTCTATTGCATTGCAGCATTCTCGGGCTAGAGTGCGCCGAGATACGTAATTTCCCCGATCCGGATACGACACCCGTGCCCAAGCAGATGCTCGCGGCTCTTGCCGACCGTTTTTCCTTTCCTGACTGGAAAGAGTCCGATTTCCAAGCCTTCACACCCGACCGTATCAAGACCGAGTTGCTCTCGGGCCTGACGGTTGCGCTGGCGCTGGTGCCTGAGGCGGTTGCCTTTGCCTTCGTTGCGGGCGTGCATCCGCTAGTCGGCCTCTATGCGGCCTTCATTGTCGGCCTGATCACCGCCCTGATCGGCGGGCGGCCGGGCATGATATCTGGGGCGACCGGGGCGCTTGCCGTCGTCATGGTGTCGCTGGTGGCCGCGCACGGCGTCGAATACCTGTTCGCGACCGTGGTGCTGATGGGCATCCTTCAGATCATCGCCGGCGTCTTCCGGCTCGGCAAGTTCATCCGGCTGGTGCCGCATCCGGTCATGCTTGGCTTCGTCAACGGGTTGGCGATCGTGATCTTCCTGGCGCAGCTCGGCCACTTCCAGACCGTCGGCCCGGATGGCACACGGGAGTGGATGACCGGCCTGCCGCTGGCGATCATGCTCGGCCTCGTCGTATTGACCATGGCGATCATCTGGCTGATGCCGCGGTTCACTACCGTCGTGCCGGCGCCGCTGGCGGCCATCGCCGTGGTCGCCGCGATCGTCATCGTGTTCGGAATGGACGTGCCCCGGGTTGGCGATCTGGCCTCGATAGAAGGCGGCCTGCCGCAGTTTCACATTCCCATGGTGCCGCTGACCATGGAGACGCTGCACATCATCTTCCCCTATGCGCTGATCCTGGCGGCGATCGGGCTGATCGAGAGCCTTCTGACGCTCAATCTGGTGGCGGAAATCGCCGAAGAGCGCGGCGGTGCCTCGCAGGAATGCATCGCGCAGGGCCTCGCCAACACGGTGACCGGCTTCTTCGGCGGCATGGGTGGCTGTGCGATGATCGGGCAGTCGATGATCAACGTGAAGTCCGGCGGCCGCACGCGCCTGTCTGGCACCTCGGCGGCGCTGTTCCTGCTGGCCTTCATCCTCGTCGCCTCCAGCCTGATTGAGCAGATCCCGCTCGCCGCCCTCGTCGGCGTCATGTTCATGGTCGTCGTCGGCACGTTTGCCTGGCAGAGCCTGAAGAGCCTGCGGAAGATCCCGCTGACGGACGCGGTGGTCATGCTGCTGGTGACGGGCGTGACGGTCTATGCCGACCTTGCCATCGCCGTCGTCGTCGGCGTCATCGTCTCGGCGCTCGCCTACGCCTGGAACAACGCCTCGCGTATCCATGCCAAGGCCTACACGACCCCGGAGGGCGCCAAGGTCTACCAGATCGAGGGGCCGCTGTTCTTCGGCTCTGCCGAGGGGTTCGGCGAGATCTTCACGCCGCAGACGGACCCGGGGCTCGTCATCGTCGACTTCATGAACAGCCGCGTCGTCGACCAGTCGGCGCTGCAGGCGATCGAGAGCCTTGCCACCAAGTACGAGGCGCAGGGCAAGACCCTGCAGCTCCGCCATCTCTCTCGCGATTGCCACAAGCTGCTGCACCGCGCCGGCCAGCTGATGGTCGATTCAGCCGACGATCCGGACTACGGGCTCGCGGTGAATTACGGCGTGCGGACGGGGACCTTCGGCGGCGGGCATTAGCGGCTAATTTTGGGGCAGGGGCACTCCGCCCTTCGAGACGCGGCTGCGCCGCTCCTCAGGACGAGGCTTTTCGTTTTTAAGCACTCGCCGCGCTCACGGTAAGGAGCGCCCGATAGGGCGCGTCTCGAACCATGGACGGCATCCCTCGGATTATTGGCCCTTCAGATACGGCAGGAAGCCGTCCAGGAACCGTGTCGTTGCCGGCATGAAGTAGCTGCCGTGGTGATACATCGGGTCGAGCGCGGTGACGATCATGCGGCCCGGCGTGGTGACGCGGTCGTCGTAGAGGACGGAGCCGGCATCCCCGGCGTCGATCAGCGTTTCGGCGCCCTCCGGCGGGGCGAAATAGCCGTGATGGTGCCAGGTCGCGTCCGACAGCGTGATGTGGTCGAAAAGATCATGATCCGGCGCCCGGACGGTGAGGTCGAGGCTGCCGCCTTCCTTCCACCACCAGAAATTCGTCGGCGTGTCGGTCCATTCGACGCCCGGCAGCCATTGGTGCGGGCCGGTCGAGCCCATGGCGACGACCGTGCCGCCGGCCTCCAGATAGTCGGCGATCTTGTCCCTGTTGGGCACCAGCAGGATCGGATCGGTCCGGCAGGAGACGAGCAGGACGTCGATGTCCGACAGGTCGGCGTCGGCAAAGTGCCGGGCGTAGATGATCTCGTCGAAGAAGTGCTTGTAGCGGTCCTCGTAGAGGGTGCGGTGGTGATAGTAGGTGCCGGCGTCGAGCGCTGCGAGTCTGGTCATGCCGGGACTCCTTCGTGGCGGCGCGCCGCCCAGGTGCAGAGCTGATCGGCGATACGCGCGGCCGTCGTCGTGTCGCCGGCATACATCCACAGATCGTTGCCGGCATGCATGAAGACGCGGCCGCCCTCCGGCCTGTCGTAGACCCAGTCGCAGGGGATGCGGTCGGGGCCGAGGCCGAGCAGGGGTACGGCGCCGTCCGGCATCGGATTGTGGCCGCGGGCATAGAAGCCGGCGACGCCGCGCCGGAAGGTGAGGTCCTGCATGTCCACACCCTCGAAGACGGGGTGAGGGGTAAGGCGGTAGACCTGCAGGTGCTCCAGATCGACCTTCGGCAGCGGCACGAAAGGTTTGAACTCGGGCAGCATGGGCCAGGCAACGTGGCCGTTGAAGACGAGGGTGCCGCCCTGATCGAGATAGGCCGTGATCCTATCCGAAATTTCGCCGAAATAGCGCTGGTCGAGATGGGCCGGCAGCATGATCGCCGCGTAGTCCTCCAGCGGGGTTTCGTGCAGCGCGTAGTGGCTGACCTCCTCGGCGTCCTCGACGAAGCCCATGATCGAGGGCAAGTCGCCGCCGGCGCCCTTGATGGGTTTGAGGAAAAGACAGCGGGTCATTGGTCTTTTGTCCTTCCGTTGGTCACGCGTCGAGGATCACATGATCGGGCGAAAGCGACATCAGCGTCTTCGCCAGCGCTTCCTTCAGCTCGGTCCAGTGTGCGTCTTCCGCCGCCGTCAGCGGGCGCTGTTTGGAGGTGCGTCCGATGGAGATGAACTCCGGCCCGACGGCGCCCTCCGGCGTCACATAGGCGCGAGTCCCGCCGTTAATCGTCACCTCGAACCAGAAGCGGCCGATGACGGCTTCCGGCGCCGAGGGCGGCCCCATTGTGTGGTCGACGAAATAGGCATCGCGCGTCACCGCGCGGGTGATCAATTCGATCGCGTCCCTGAGGCCGGGGCCCGGGAAGGCTGTCCTGACTGAGATCGCCTCGCGATCCGGCGGGCCGTCTGGCGAAAGATCGGCAAAGGCGCGCTGCATCAGGCGGAAGCCGAGCGCGGCGCCGCCGATCGAGGTGCGGCCGTGATACTTCACGCAATCATCGAAGGTGAGGGTGAGCGGCGTGCCGTGATCGATCACGGTGATTGCCGGATCGGGGATGGTCGGGTCGGGGATGGTGGACTCGGGGATGTCTGAAACGGTCATCGGTCGGGGGACTTGTTTTGGGAGAGGAAGGAGGGGCGGCGGACCGCCCCTCCGGGATGCGTCAGTCGGCGTCCTTCGAGACGTTCTTGAAGTCGAAGAAGAAGCCTGAGGGGTGCACCTTGTAGCCCTCGAGATCGGCCGTGGAGGCGACCACGAAGACCTTGTGCACCAGCGGGATGATCGGCGCGTCGTCCTGCAGGATCGTCAGCGCCTTGCGATAGGTCGCGTCGCGCTCGTCGCCTGGCTCCAGCGTACGGCCCTTGTCGACGGCGGCATCGAACTCCGGATTGGCCCAGTTCTGGTAGTTCATCGAGGCCTTGGAGTGGAACTGCGATTTCAGATGCAGGTCAGGATGGCCGGTCATCTCGGGCGTCCAAAACACAACGGAGACGTCGTAGTCGCCCTTGCGGACCAGATCGAGCATGCCTTCCCAGGTGAAGAGCTGAACGTCGGACTCGATGCCTTCGTTTGCCAGAAGGGCTGCCAGCGCCTCGGTGATTGTCGTCATCTCGGTGCGGCTGGAATAGGACAGGATGCGCAGCGTCAGCGGCTTGCCGTCCTTGGTCCACTTGCCGTCTTCCCTGGTGTAGCCGGCGTCCTCGAGCAGGGCTGCGGCCTTCTCGGGGTTGTACTCGTAAGGCTCGATGCCCGACGGCACCCAGTCGAACTGCGGGGCAAAGAAGGCCCAGGCCGGCTTGCCGACGCCGTCGAGGGCGCCCTCGACCACGATGGTACGGTCGACGAGGTAGTTGAGCGCCTTGCGCACCTTCGGGTCGGACAGCGGCGAGGATTCACCGGCGTTGAACGCGCCGTAGTAGAGGCCCGACGTCGGCTCGGCATAGACCTTGAAGGTTTCGTCGGCCTCGAGACGCTTCACGTCGGCCGGCGGCAGGTTGGTGGCGAAGTCGATCTCGCCGGTTTCCAGCGCCAGCGTGCGGGCGTTGTGGTCCGGGATGTAGCGATAGACCACGCGCTCCAGCGCCGGCTTGTCGCCCCAGTAGCCGTCATAGCGGTCGACGATGGTGCGGTCCTGCTTGACGTAGTCGGTGAACTTCCACGGGCCGGTGCCGACCGGCTTCACGAACTCGCCGTTCTCGTCGAACGAGGACGGCGCGTAAATCACCGTGATGGCGTCGGTGAGCTGGTTGGGCAGGGCGGCGAAAGGCTCGTTGGTCTCGATGGTCAGCTCGAGCGGGCCGGACGCCTTGATTTCCTTGATGTTCAGGAGGTCGGCGGCATAGGGCAGCAGCGCGATGACGCGCTCCAGCGAGTTCTTGGCGGCTTCCGCGTCGAACTTGGTGCCGTCGTGGAAGGTCACGCCGTCGCGCAGCTCGAATTTCCAGACATTCGGCGAGACACGCTCCCAGGAGGTCGCGAGTCCCGGCACCATGTTCATGTCGTAGTCGAGCTTGATCAGGGTATCGAGGACCTCGCTTTCGTTGAAGAAGCGGCTGCGGCGCGGCTTCATCGACAGCGGCAGGGACTCCCACATGGTGCCGACGATGAGGGTATCGTCGCGAGCGGGTGTGTCGTCGGAAAGCGCGGGCTGGGCGGACGCGACGGTAAGCGCCGCCGCGAGCGCCAGCAGAGGCTTGCGCCAGGGTGTCATGATTTAACTCCTTTGGTTTTGGCGGAATGGACCTGGTCGACACGCCAGCGGTCGCCGAGCGCGTCTCCAAGAAGGTTGATGGCGATGACGAACGCCATGATGGTGAGGCCGGGGGCGAGCACGAGTCGGGGATAGGCGCGCATATGAGAGCGGGCCTCGGCGATCATCCGGCCCCATTCGGGCGTGCCGGGCTCGACGCCGAGGCCGAGGAAGCTCAGGCCGGCAAAGGCGAGGATCACCCAGGACAGCGAATAGCTGCCGAGCACGAGCAGCGGGCCGCCGATATTGGGCAACAGATGGCGGAAGATGACGCGCCAGCCGGGAACGCCGAGCGCCTCGGCCGCCATGACGTACTGCTTCGAGCGCTCGACCATGGTGACGTTGCGCACGACGCGGGCGTATTCGGTCCAGTGGACGGCGGCGAGCGCGACCATGATGGCCTGCAGGCCGAGGCCCAGAATCCCTGCTATCACAAGGCTGACCGCGAGCGCCGGGAGCACCGAGACTCCCTCGACGAGCCGCATGGATATGCGGTCGAACACGCCGCCCGAATAGCCGGCGATCAGCCCGATCGACGTGCCGACGGTGGCCGCCGCGACGACGACGGTCAGCGCCGAGATGACCGTGAGTCTGGCGCCGTAGAGCAGCCTGCTCAGAAGATCGCGGCCCATGGCGTCGGTCCCGAGCCAGTGCTCGAGGCTCGGCGGGGCGAGGCGATTGAGGATGTCGGCGCGGTAGGGATCGTAGGGCGCGAGATACGGCGCGATCGCCATGAAGACGATCAGCCCGGCGATGGTGGCGACGAGGAGTCCCGGACGCGGCAGGGCGCCGCTACGGCCGTTCAGCAACGCGCGGCGGCGCGGCTCGACCCGTAGCGTGTTCTGCACCGTGTCGGTCATCACACAACGCCCCGGACTCGCGGATCGAAGGCGGCGATCGCGACGTCGACGAGCAGGTTCGTGACCACGTAAATCATTGCAATCACGAGGAAACAGGCCTGGATCAGCGCGAAATCGCGGTTCAGCAGCGAGTCCACCAAAAGGCGGCCGATGCCGGGCCAGGCGAACAGGGTCTCGACGATGATCACCCCGTCGAAGATCCGGGCGAACTGGAGTCCGGCGAGCGTGATGACCGCGGGGCCGGCGTTCGGCAGGCCGTGTCTCAGCAGGGCGGCGGTGCGCGACAGGCCCTTGGCCGAGGCGGTTCGCATGTAGGGCCGGCCGGCTTCGTCGAGCAGGACGGAGCGGATGTAGCGGGTCGTGACTCCGGCAACCGAGGTGCCGATCACCAGCGTTGGCAGGACCGCGTGCTGCCACGTGCCGTAGCCGGACGAGGGCAGCCAGCCGAGCACCAGCGAGAACAGGAGCGCCAGCAGCAGCGCGTACCAGAAGTTCGGGATCGACATGCCGAGCACGGCTAAACCCGCGCTCAGGCGGTCGAAGACCGAGTTCGGATACCGGACCGCGGCGAGCGCGATCGGCAGCGCGATCACGAGCGACAGGATCAGCGCCGACACCGCCAGAATCATAGAGTTTCCAAGGCGCAGGACGATTTCGCGGGAGACGGACTCGCCTGTCATCAGCGAGCGTCCGAGGTCGCCGCTGAGGACCCCGCCGAGCCAGCGGAGATACTGGGCGGGCATCGCGGCGTCAAAGCCGTTCTCGGCCGAGAACTTCGCCAGCGCTTCGGGACTCGGAATGTCTCCGTCCATCTGCGCCATCAGCAGGACTTCGGCGAAATCGCCGGGCATGAGGCGCAGAAGTGCGAATCCGGCGACCGACACCGCGAACAGCATCGCCACGGCATAGACAGCCCGGCGCGCAAGGGCGACGGTCAACGAGTCGCGTGCCTCGGTCACGGGGTAAAACCTTTGTTATATTGAGCTTTTTATTCTGACTCCAAAAGTCATATTAGATTGCGGCGATCCACACAAGGGGGCTGGCTCCGGCCTTTTCGTCGCGGTGTCCGGTTGCTCTGTCCCGCTGTCCGGACAGCCGGACTCCGATGTCTCCATGCTGCCGGACGGGGGATGCGCGGAATGCCATTCCCCGGATACCACTGCGCCGCAGCATGGGGTTCTAAGGAATTCTAATACATTGAATTTGCTCGGTTTTTCTTGAATTCACCCGTTGCCGGAACGGGGGCAGGCGCGCCATATTCCTGTCTGAACAGTGTCGAGGTCTGGTATGGGCACCCTCAAAACCTTCCCCGTGTCGGCGGTCGTCGATAAAAAGCGGGTCATTGTGGTCGGAAACGGCGAGGCGGCGGCCGCGAAGGTCCGTCTGCTCGCGAAAACGACGGCAAACGTCGAAATCTTTGCGTCCGATCCCGAGCCCGATCTGGTATCGGCGGCTATCGCTCATGCCTACCCGATCTATCGGTTCGAGGCGGGCGAAGGACGGTCCGAACGTCGTTTCGAAACCGATGCCGATGCTGTCGATTTCGGCGGCGCCGCGCTTGCCTTCATCGCCACCGAGGACGAAGACACCGACCGGGCGCTGGCCGACGCCGCGCGGGCGGCGGGCGTGCCGGTGAACGTCGTCGACCGGCCCGAGCTGTGCGACGTCATGACACCGGCGATCGTCGACCGCGCGCCGGTGACGATCGCGATCTCCACCGAGGGCGCCGCGCCGGTGCTGGCCGGTATCCTGCGCGCCCGGATCGAGGAACTGCTCACCCCCGGCACCGGGCTGCTGGCCGGGCTTGCCGGCGAGTTGCGCGACCGCGTCGCCTCGCTGCTGCCGCCGGGCAGGAAGCGTCTCGCCTTCTGGAGGCGCTATTTTTCGGCTGAGGAATTCGCGGTGGCCGCGACCCGCGGTGCGGCAGAGGTTCGTAGGCGCGCGATGCGGCTGCTGGAAGCCGAACGCTCGGGCGGCGATCAGGCCGGCTTCGTCTGGCTGGTCGGTGCGGGGCCCGGGGCCGCCGATCTTCTCACGCTGCGCGCCCGCCGGGTGCTGGCCGAAGCCGATGTGGTCGTCTTCGACAGCCTGGTCGAGCCGGAAGTGCTGGACGTGGTGCGCCGCGACGCGCGGCGGCTCGACGTCGGCAAGCGGAAGGGCCACGCCAAGGCGAGCCAGGACGAGATCAACGCGATCCTCGTCTCCGAGGCGCAGGCCGGCAACAAGGTCGTGCGGCTGAAGGCCGGCGATCCGATGGTCTATGGCCGCGCCGGCGAGGAAATCGCCGCGCTGCGGGCCGCCGGTATCGAGCACGCGGTGGTGCCGGGTATCACGGCGGCGCTGGGGGCGGCGGCGGAAACCGCGACCCCGCTCACCCATCGCAAGCATGCCTCCGCGCTGGTCTTCGCGACCGGCCACGCGGCGCCGGGCGAGGACGGCCTCGACTACGCCGAACTGGCCCGCACCGACGCCTCGCTCAGCCTCTACATGGCGAAGTCGGTTGCCGACGAGGTGGCCTGGTCGCTGGCCGAGCACGGCCTGCCGGCGGATACGCCGGTGGCGGCGATCGAGAACGCCTGCCGGCCGAACCAGCGCCGCTTCTTCGGCCGGCTCGACGAACTGCCGGCGCTGGCATCCCGCGAGGAGGTGGCCGGGCCTGTTGTGATCTTCGTCGGCCGTGCGGTCGCGGAGGGCGACTGGGCCGGGGCGGAAGCCTTCGGCGCCGAAGCCTCGAAATCCATTCTGGCGGCGTGAGGACAAGACGATGGCGAAGCTGAAGGGCGATCAGGTGATGACCGCAAACCGGCTGGGCGACGGCCGCGTCGTCTATCTGGGCTGTGACGGCTGGACAGACGAACTGGGCGCGGCGCGGATCCTGCAGAACGAGACGGATATCGGCACTGCCGAGGCGACGGCCCGCGAGGCGGTGGCCGACCGGCAGATCGTCGAGCCCTACCTGATCGAGGTCGAGACCGAATGCGACGGCATCCAGCCGCGCCGCCTGCGCGAGAAGATCCGCGCCGAGGGGCCGACGACCGGAAATTCACGCCGGGTCGGAGTGGCGGCGTGAACATCCTCTCCGTCGTCATCCCGGCCAAGCGGAGCGCGAGCCGGGATCGGGGAGCCCCCGATGGTGCGGTGGCTCCCCGATCCCGGATCGGCCTGGGGCCGTCCGGGACGACGACGGATGGGTTGGTGGAAATGCGCGGACGAGGGGAACGCCCCCGGGCCGTGAACAGATTGGCGTAAAGGCAAGCAGAGCATGTACCGCTACGACGAATTCGATCACGCCTTCGTCCGGGACCGCACCGCGCAGTTCCGCGACCAGGTCACCCGGCGTATCGCCGGCGACCTGACGGAGGAGCAGTTCAAGCCGCTCAGGCTGATGAACGGCGTTTACCTGCAGCTTCACGCCTACATGCTCAGGATCGCCATTCCCTACGGCACGCTGTCGGCGCGGCAGATGCACAAACTCGCCCATATCGCGCGCACCTACGACCGGGACTACGGCCACTTCACCACGCGCCAGAACCTGCAGTTCAACTGGCCGAAGCTGGAAGACATTCCGAAGATCCTGGAGGAACTGGCCGAGGTCGAGATGCACGCCATCCAGACGTCGGGCAACTGCATCCGCAACGTCACGACCGACCACTTCGCCGGCGCGGCCGCCGACGAGGCCGACGATCCGCGCCCCTGGGCGGAGATCATCCGCCAGTGGTCGTCGCTGCATCCCGAGTTCTCGTTCCTGCCGCGCAAGTTCAAGGTTGCGGTGACGGGCGCGGCGCGCGACCGCGCGGCGATCCGCGTGCACGACATCGGCCTCGAAGTGCGGCGCAATGCGGAAGGCGAGATCGGCTTCCGCGTCTTCGTCGGCGGCGGCCAGGGCCGCACCCCGATGATCGCCAAGGAAATCCGCGATTTCGTGCCCGAGCACGAGCTGCTCGCCTATCTCGAGGCGGTCATGCGCGTCTACAACCGCTATGGCCGACGCGACAACAAGTACAAGGCGCGCATCAAGATCCTCGTCCACGAGCGCGGCATCGACGAGATCCGCGACGCGGTGGAAGCGGAATTCGAAGGCCTGCGCGGCGGCGTGCTGGATATTCCGCAGGAGGCCCGCGAGCGGATTTCGGCCTATTTTGCCCCGCCGCCCTACGAGGCCCTGCCGGCCAAGAGCGAAAAACTCGAAGCCGCCTGGACCACCGACCCGGTGTTCGGGCAGTGGATGGCGCGCAATACGCATCCCCACAAGCAGCCGGGCTACGTGTCGGTGACCGTCTCGCTGAAGCCGACGGGCGGCGTGCCGGGCGACGCGACGGCGGATCAGATGGACGCCGTCGCCGATCTCGCCGAACGGTATTCCTTCGGTGAGATCCGGGTGAGCCACGAGCAGAACCTGATCCTGCCGCATGTGAAGAAGGACGATCTTCCGGCGCTGCACACAGCCCTCGTCGAGGCGGGGCTCGCGACCGGCAACGCGGGCTTCATCTCCGACATCATCGCCTGCCCGGGGCTCGACTACTGCGCGCTGGCCAATGCCCGCTCCATTCCCGTGGCGCAGCGGCTGACCGAACGGTTTTCCGATACCGCGCGGCAGGCCGACATCGGCGATCTCTCCCTGAAGATCTCGGGATGCATCAACGCGTGCGGCCACCACCATGTCGGCCACATCGGTATTCTCGGCGTCGACAAGAAGGGCGAGGAGGTCTACCAGATCACGCTGGGTGGAAGTCCCGGGGGCGGCGCGCCGGGCGGCGAGAACGGCGGGTCGGATGCGTCAATCGGCGAGATTGTCGGCCGGGGCTTTTCGTCCGAAGAAGTGGTCGACGCGGTCGAAGTCATCGTCGACACGTACCTGCAACAACGAATCGGTAAGGACGAGCCGTTTATCGAGGCCTACCGCCGCCTCGGCAAGGACCCGTTCCAGGAGGCGCTCTATGGTGGCTGAAACCGACAGACGCGGCCAACCGAACCCCGGGAACGAGGTCTTGTGCTCCAAGGAAACCTGGCCTGATCCGGCGGTTCTGGACCGGCTGTTCACCGGTGCGCCGGCCGAGGACCTGATCGCCTATGCGGTCAACGAACTCGCCGCGCCGGGCAAGGCCGCCGTGGTGTCCTCGTTCGGGGCCGACTCCGCGGTTCTGCTGCACCTGGTCTCCAAGGTCGCGCCCGACACGCCGATCATTTTCCTGGAGACCGGCAAGCATTTCGACGAGACGCTCGCCTATCGCGACGACCTGGCCGAGCGCTTCGGGCTGACCGACATCCGCGTGATCCGGCCCGATGCAGCGCGGCTCGCCGATATCGATCCGGCCGGCGACCTGCACGGTATCGATCCGGACCTGTGCTGCACGATCCGCAAGGAAGAGCCGCTGGAAGCCGCTCTCCAGGACTTCGACGTCTGGATCAACGGGCGCCGCCGCGACCAGACGGCGGACCGCAAGTCGATGCCGCTGGTCGAGCGCGAGGGGCCGCGGCTGAAGGTCAATCCGCTGGCCGAGTGGGACCTGTCCGAGATCCAGGCCTACCGGACGATCCGGGAACTGCCGCGCCATCCGCTGACGGCGAAGGGCTATCTGTCCATCGGCTGCGCGCCATGCACGAGCCCGGTCGCCGAGGGCGAGGACGCGCGGGCCGGGCGCTGGCGCGGCACGGACAAGACCGAGTGCGGTATTCACATCACGACCAACGGCCGGACGGTGCGCGTTCTGGCGGCAGGACAGAAAATGAGCGACAAGAATGATGTCTGGACCCGCGAGGGGTTTGTCGAGGATCGCTGGCAGCGCGTCGGCGACGAGGACGCGCTTCCCGAGGAGGGCGCGATCCTGGTGTCCAGCAAGCGCTGGCAGGACGACCTGCGCGGCCACAACACGCTCGAGGGCTATGACGTCGGCGTCGAACTGACGCCCGACGATGCGCTCGAGGACATCCTGCCGGATCTCGACCGGCTCGCGATGGTGGCGCTCACCTTTCCCGCCTTCACCGACGGCCGGTCCTATTCGGTGGCGCGGCTTCTCACCGAACGGCACGATTTCGAGGGGGAGGTCAGGGCGACCGGCGACGTTTTGCTCGACCAGATTCCGTTCATGCTGCGTTGCGGATTTACAACCTTTGCCATAAGTGACGGTCCGACGCGCAATGCATTGGCGCAGGGACGGCTGCCGGAGGTGCCGATCTACCTCCAGCCCGTCGGAGCCGACGACGAGGTCGAACTCGGCTCGCGCCCGTGGATGCGCACGAGGATCTGATCGAAGGCAAGGGGCTTCATGACGGAAACGATTTCGACCGACGTCGCCATTATCGGGGCCGGGCCGGTTGGCCTGTTCGCCGTTTTCGAGCTCGGCCTTCTCGACATGAAGTGCCACCTGATCGACATTCTCGATCGGCCGGGCGGCCAGTGCGCCGAACTCTATCCCGAAAAGCCCATCTACGATATTCCCGCCTGGCCCGAGATTTCCGGGCAGGGGCTGACCGAAAAACTGATGGAGCAGATCGCGCCGTTCGGCCCGGTCTTCCATTACGGCCACATGGTGGAGACGCTGGAGCGGCGCGACGACGGCGTGTTCGTGCTCGGCACCGACCAGGGCCTGCTCCTGGAAGCGAAGGTGGTGGTGATCGCGGCGGGTGGCGGCAGCTTCCAGCCGAAGCGCCCGCCGATCGCCGGCATCGAGGAATACGAGGGCAAGTCGGTCGCCTACTCGGTGCGGCAGATGGAAGCCTTCCGCGACCAGCATCTGGTGATCGTGGGGGGTGGTGACTCGGCGCTCGACTGGACGCTGAACCTTCAGCCGCTGGCCAAGCGCGTGACGCTGATCCACCGCCGCGACGCCTTCCGGGCCGCGCCGGATTCCGTCAACAAGATGAAGGCGCTGGCAGAGGCCGGCGAGATGGACCTGATCCTCGGCCAGGTGACCGGGCTTTCCGGCGACGACGGCAAGCTGTCCGAGATCACCGTGACGGACCTGGAGAAGACCGAGCACACGGTGCCGTGCGACTGGATGCTGCCGTTCTTCGGCCTGACGATGAAGCTCGGCCCCGTCGCCAACTGGGGTCTGAACCTGCACGAGAACCTGATCACCGTCGATACCGAGAAGTTCGAGACCTCGGAGCCGGGCATCTTCGCCATCGGGGACATCAACTGGTATCCGGGCAAGCTGAAGCTGATCCTGTCGGGCTTCCACGAGGGCGCGCTGATGGCACAGGCGGCGTACCGGATCGTCTATCCCGACAAGCGGCTCGTCTTCCAGTACACGACGTCGTCGACGAACCTGCAGAAGAAGCTGGGGGTCTCGTAGGGCGCTTACGCCGGGGGGCGGCGTTCGCTCCGGCGCGAGCATCCCGCTTCTTCACGTCATTGCCGGGCTTGACCCGGCAATCCCCAACGTATGGCATGAGATGCCCGGGTCGAGCCCGGGCATGACGTGGAACATGGCGGTCTCCGAGCAGGCCCAGCCCGGCCCTCTCCATCGTCATCCCGGCCAAGCCCCCGGGTCCGCGCCATGCGCCGCCCGAGGATAAACTCCGCGCGAGCCGGGATCGGAGAGCCCCGGATGGCGCGGTGGCTCTCCGATCCCGGATCGGCCGTTGGCCGTCCGGGATGACGATCGATAGGGTGATGGATCTGGGACGTACGGCGTGACGGGATGAAGACGAAGGCTGGCAAGCGATCATGACCGTCTACGTGGACGAGGCGATCTGGCGGCGGCACGGGCGGGCCTGGTGCCACATGATCGCGGATGACATCGACGAGCTGCACCGCTTCGCGGCAGACCTCGGCATCCACCGCTCGTCCTACCAGGGCCCGCCGAAGACGACGAAACCGCATTACGACCTGACCGCGTGGGAGCGGCGCAAGGCGATCAGCCTCGGCGCGGTCGCCAGCACGCGGCACGAGATCATCGCGGTGCTGCGCGCGATCCGGGCCCGCCACGACGCTGCGTAACGGGCCCAGGCGGTCCGCCGCGGACAGCGCTCAGTATTTCAGCGGAACGAAGGTGCCGATCAGGTTCGGTGCGATGATCTGGCCAGGCTCGAGGGTGGCGGCGCACTTGAGGGCGACCGTAATCTTCGCCTTCTTGTTGGTCTTCAGGACGCGCCGGAAGGAGACGACCGTGTTCCCCTCGTCGACGGGCACCATGCTGACCGGCTGGCCGAGCGTCTTGGAGCCTTTCGACAGGCTGCACTCGACAACCGGGTTCTTGCCCACGTTCGAGACCATGAAATCGACGGCGTAGACGAGGAAGCCGCGGCCGGGCGTCTTCATCTGCAGGGTCAAGATGGACTTGGCGGCCGCGTCCTGGACTAGCGCCGTCGTCGCGCCGGACGACGCGAAGCCGATGCCGGCCGGCTTGGCGTTGGCCGCGAGGTCGCCGGGGCTGACGCAGCCGTTGCATTTCAGGTTGGTCGCCGGTTTCGCGGCGGCGGGGCCGGCAAGCGCGGCGGCGGCGAGGATCGTCATCAGGGCGAGGCCGGTGCGGCGGGTGGACGTCATGTCGAAATCACTCCCCATCGATGGTTTCAGCCCGGAACCGAGCTTTCCCCAACCGTAAGCGGGTCTGTGTTTCAGCCGTGTTTCACTGCGAAACCGGCTGCGTTTCGACTATGCCGCGTGGCCGGTCCGGACCGATGGGCCGAACCGGTACCCGGCAAGCTGCCAGGGCGGCGCCGACCGGGCGGCGCTCAGTAGCGCTGCGGAACGAAGAGCGCGGTCAGGCTCGGCGACTTGATCGTCGATCGACCGGGAGGGCCGCCGGCGCCGCTCAGGCGCCCTTCTTCGCGAACGCATCGTAAGCCTTCAGCGCCTCGCCGCTGTAGACCATCGAGGGGCCGCCGCCCATGTGGATGGCGACCGCGAGCGCCTCGGCGACCTCCTCGCGGGTGGCGCCGCACTCGTATGTGGCCCTGGCGTGATAGCCGACGCAGCCGTCGCAGCGCACGGCGACGCCGATGGCCAGCGCGATCAGTTCCTTCATCTTCGGCGACAGGGCGCCATCGGTATAGGTCGCTTTTCCGAGCGCGCCGAAGGCGGCCATCGTGTCGGGAAGCGCCCCGGACAGCAGCCCGGCGCCGTCCACGACCTCTTTGGCGATCTTCGGAAAGTCCTTGCTCATTGCCTCAATTCCTTCCTGTCGGGGATCTCGCGGCGTGATCGACCGCTTGCCGACAAAACACATGCTTTCCGCCGGGAACGATATGACGCCGGTCAAATCGGGCACCGGGCGCGGAGACCGATCGCGTTTTTCCGTGCAGACCGGCGCAGTACGGCCGAATCGGGCCACAATCGCGGTCCGAACGAAGCCCCACGGGCTTTTTCCAGAGCGAACGGCGGGGCCATGGGCGATACACCGATCTCGAACCGGGATTTTGCCGTCAGCATCGCGTTGATGCTCGTCGCCGCGCTCACCGTGGCGCTGATGGCGCTGGCCGCCAAGACGCTGACCGGCGAGGTGGGCCTGAAGGCGGCCGTCGTCCTGCGGTTCGTCGTGCCGTTCCTGCTGCTGGCGTGGCTTGCCTATGTGGTGCTCGACGAGCAGCCGGCATTCGGCGACTGGCGGATCCACGCCGCACGGTCTGCGTTCGCCCTGGCCGCGCAGTACTGCTTCTTCTTCTATCTCGACCACGCCAGTCTGCTGCTCGCGACGTTGCTGTTCTCGACGTCGGGGCTGTTCCTGCCGTTCATCACCTCTGCGGCATTCGGGATGGAGATCAGGGCGAAGACGCTTGCGGCGATCGCCGTCAGCTTCGCTGGCGTGGCCGTCGTGCTGGATCCGGCCGCCAACTTTCACTGGGTGATGCTGGTGGGTCTGCTGTCGGGCGCCCTCAATGCCGGATCCCAGGCCGTGATGCACAAGGCCTCGAAAACCGTCAGTACCCTCAGTTCCACCCTGGCGATGTTCGCCCTTTGCAGCGTCGCGGCGATGGCGATCTACGCGGCGACCGGCGGGGCGGGGGTGTCAGTGTCGGCCGTGACCGGAAACCACGACGGGCGGACGATGGCGCTGCTCGTTCTCGTGATCGCGATCGGGGTGCTGACGATCAGCAACCAGTCTCTGCGCACCAAGGCCTATCGCTACGTCAACAAACCCGCGAGCCTGTCGCCCTTCTACTACGCCTCGATCGTCTTCTCCGGTCTTCTCGACTGGACGGTCTATGACATCGTGCCGACGTGGAACGTCTATGCGGGAAGCCTGCTGATCTTCATCGGCGGGGCCATCATGGCCTGGCGGGGCAGGGTGCCGGCGCCGGAGACTGCGCCGCCGGCACCGGATGCCCGTCAGTAGCGGTTCGGAACGAACATGCCCGTCAGTGTGGTGCTCCGCACCAGCATCTCGCCGCTCTTGGTCCGGCAGTCGAGCGAGACCTTGTAGGTTCCGGCTTTGGGCACCTCCAGGGTCCGCGTGAACGCCACCGGCCGGTAATCCGCGGTTGGCGCATTGGAATTGAATTCGATGCCGACGTCGGCGTCGTCATGCGTCAAGGCACAGGTCAGGATCCGGTCGGCGATCTGGGAAAAGCCGACAAAGTCGGCGTTGACAACAACATAGCCGGGTCCCGGCACCTTCATGCTGACGGTGGCCACGCGCTGTCCCGACGCGTTGACGGTGGCGTCGCCCGTCGGCGCCGGGAGCTCGACGAAGTCGACGCCGGTCGGCTTGGCCGTCGTCGCCAGGTGCTTGGGCGTAACGTTGCCCTTCCGGATCGCCTTCTTGGTGACGGCCTTCTTGGCGATATCCTTCTTGCCGACGCAGCCCTTGCATTTCAGATCGTTGGCGGGCTTGGCAATGACGGTATCGGCGGAAAAAGCGGACGCGGCCACGACAACGGCGGCGGCGACCAGTGCGTAACGGGTGATCGTCGACATGGCAGGCAATTCTCCTTTGAAACAGGGGTCTTGAAATCGATAAATTGATGAATTGATGTGTTTCATCAATACGCGCGCATGTCTAGACCTGCCGTGTTTCAGGCCGGTGTCGCCATTGTTTCCATTGTGTTTCGGGGTGTGCGGGCCGCGCCGGGAGGGCGGGTCCGGCGGACACGCGGGATGACCGGAACGTGAAGAAATCCCTTAAAATTTAAGACGTTGTTTAGGATGTTAGCCGGGGTTCAGGAACCAAATTCCGGCTGGCGGATTGACATGCCGAACAGTCCTGACGATGGAGCAGCATGGTGGCTACACCACACATTCTGATCGTCGAGGACGATATGATGATCGCTCTGGATCTCGAAAGTATCGTCCTCGAGACGGTCGAAGCGGAAACCACCGTGGTTTCCACGGTCGACGGTGCCATGGGGCAGGTCGACAACGATATCGACTTTGCCTTCCTGGATATCGACGTGCGCGACGGCAAGACCTTCGGCGTGGCCGCCTATCTCAGCGCGCACGCGATTCCCTTCGCCTTCGTGTCGGGATCCAACCCGTCGCGTGTGCCGGAGGCGCTCCAGGAGGCCCCGTTTATCGCAAAGCCGTATATCCCGGTGACGGTGACGGAGACGCTTGCCGCGCATATCGACGAGCCGCGCGCCTGATACCGGTTTCCCGATATCGGACACGACGGTCGAAAGCAGGTTCCGACGGTCGGCCGGGTCGGCGTCGGGGCCTTGCCTGTGCGGCCGAGGCCGCCTCAGACGTTCAGCAGCAGATATTCGCGCTCCCAGCGGGAGATGACGCGGTTGTACTGCTGCCATTCCATCCGCTTCACCTCGATGAACGCGTCGACGAAACGGCTGCCGAGCACGCCGCGCAGCGCCTCGCTCGCCCCCAGCATCTCCAGCGCCTCGTGATGGTGCAGCGGCAGGCCGAAAGGCAGGGTGTGGGCGTCGATGGCGACGAGGGGTTCCGGATCGACCTTTTCCTCCAGCCCGAGCAGGCCGCAGGCGAGCGTTGCCGCAAAGGCGAGATAGGGGTTCGAGTCGACGCCCGGCACGCGGTTTTCCACCCGGCGGGCGGCCGGCGGCGAATCCGGCACGCGCAGTCCGCAGGTGCGGTTGTCCATACCCCAGTGAACGTTGATCGGCGCGTCGGATTCCATGCGGATGCGCCGGAACGAGTTCACGTTCGGGCAGAACAGCGGCATCGCCGAGGGGACGTGGCGCTGCAGGCCGGAGATGTAGTGGAACAGCGTCGGCGCGTCCTCGCCGTGTTCGTCGACGAAGATGTTCGCGCCGGTCTTCGCATCGACGATCGACTGGTGGACATGCATGGCCGAGCCCGGCTCGTCCTCGTGGGGCATCGCCATGAAGGTGGCGTACATGTCGTGCTTGAGCGCTGCCTTGCGCACCGCGCGCTTGAACAGGAAGACCTGGTCGGCGAGTTCCATCGGGTCGCCGTGCAGGAAGTTCATCTCGAGCTGGGCCGGGCCGGACTCATGCGCCATCGTGCCGATCTCGATGCGCGATTCCTCGCAGTACTCGTAGATCTCCTCGACGACCGGATCGAACTCGTTTGCCGCCTCGATGCCGTAGGCCTGGCGGCCGGATTCCTTGCGGCCGGAAATCCCGACCGGCGTCGTCAGTGGCACGTCGGGGTCCACCGACTTCTCGACCAGGTAGTACTCCAGCTCCGGCGCGACGATGGGCTTCAGCCCCTTGTCGGCGTAGAGTTCCAGCACCTTGCGCAGAACCGAGCGCGGGGCGAAATCGCACGGCGTGCCGTCGTTGTAGGTGGTGTCGCAGATCACCTGCGCGGTCGGCTCCTCGTACCAGGGCACGATCCGCACCGTGGAGACATCGGGGATCGTGCGGATGTCCTGATCGATCTCGGAATGGATGCCGGCGTCCTCGGCGGCGTCGCCGGTGACGCCCTGCAGCAGGATCGTCTCGGGCAGGCGCAGGCCGGAGTCGAGGTTGCGGATGAAATCCTCGCGCGGAATGATCTTGCCGCGCATCATGCCGGTCTGGTCGGGAACGAGGCATTCCACCTCGTCGATGGCGCGGCTGCGCAGCCAGCGGACGATGTCGTCCTTGTTTCGGGGGATGTCGTCGCTCTGCGGGATTTCGCCGCTGTCTGAAGGGCTTGTCATGGACGCTCCGGCGATGCTTGCCTTGGTATCCCGCCGTCATATCGGCGGTTGCGGGGGCTTGGCAAAGCCTTTCTGGCGAAGCGGGCGCCTGCGGCGGTGCCGTCATGCTGGGCCCCGGCTCGGGGGCCGGGGCGCCAGGGTCCCCGTATGGCACGGCCAAGCATCAATCCGCAGCGGTGTGCCCCGGACCTGATCCGCGGCCCAGCGTCGCAATCCGCCGAAGGCGCTGTTCTCATCAACCGTTGAGGCGATCGAAAAGATCGGCCCAGCCGGGGTTGTCCGCCTCGATCAGATCCAGCTTCCACGACCGCCGCCAGCGCTTGAGCTGGCGTTCCCGATAGCGGGCTTCCTCAACGTCTTCGAACGGTTCGACATGGACCAGCCGCGTGACACCATGTGTCGCGGTGAAACTGTCGGCGCGCCTCTCGCGATGCTCCGTTACGCGCCGGGAAAGATCATTCGTCACGCCGATGTAAAGCGTTCCGTTTCGCTGGCTCGCGAGGATGTAGACCCAGTATCCGGCGTCCATTCGTGAACAATCGCGCCGGTTCGACCGCAGCGTCAAGTCAGGCCGGCGGCCGCCTGCGGCGGTGCCGTCATGCTGGGCCCCAGCTCGGGGGCCGGGGCGCCAGGGTTCCCGTATGGCACGGCCAAGCGCCAATCCGCAGCGGTGTGCCCCGGACCTGATCCGGGGCCCAGCGTCACAATCCGCCGAAGGCGCAATCCTACCGCGTACTCGGACACGGCGCGCCGCAGGGGGCGCAGGCGGTGGAGCCGTCGCCCGCAGAGGCCCTCAACGGCGGGCTCAACAGGTGGTCGGCGGCAAAGAGCAGCAGCGCCAGCGTCATCACGGCGAACAGCAGCTTGCGGGTCGATATCCGTTCCATGGCCGCCTCCGTCAGTCCCGCGACAGGCCGAACAGCGGCCGCAGGCGGATGCCGGCGAGCGTGCCGGCGAAGGCCAGCGCGAACCAGATCCAGCCGTGCAGGCTGCCCGAGCCGATGCCGCCGAGGAACGCGCCGATGTTGCAGCCGAAGGCAAGCCGGGCGCCATAGCCCATCAGCAGGCCGCCGATCGCCGCGCCGAGGACGGACCGGCCGGACAGCTTGACCGGCTTGGCGAAGGAGCCGGCGAGGGCGGCGGCCAGCATGGCGCCGAGGACGAGACCGAGATTCATCACCGAGGTGACGTCGGACAAAAGCGAATTGTTCAGCGCGTTGGCGCCCTTGGGCCACTGCCAGAACTCGTACTGGCTCATGTCGATGCCGACCGCCTGGGCCGCCTTGGCGCCCCACAGGGCGAAGCCGTAGGTGATGGTCCAGGGATGGCCGGCGATCAGCAGCGTGGCAACGCCGAGCACGACGATGGCGAGCCCGGCCCCGAAATAGGGCCAGGGGCCGCGCAGCACGCGGGCAAGGGCGGAGCGGGGATGCGGCTCCGTCCCGAAGGTCAGGCCCGCCTTGCGCTCGCGGGTCAGAGTCCACCAGGCGAGGCCGCCCAGCGCCGCGGCCTGCACGGCGATCGCGCCGGGGACCGTGAGCCAGGTGGCGAGATTGACGGGATCGAAGCCCGGCTGATCGAGCCACCAGGGCAGATGGATCGAGCCGACGACCGAGCCGACGATGAAGAACAAAAGCGTCACCACCATGCGCTTCGAGCCGCCGCCGAGCGCGAACAGCGTGCCCGAGCCGCAGCCGTTGCCAAGCTGCATGCCGAGACCGAACAGGAAGGCGCCGACGACGAGCGACGTGCCGATCGGCGCGATGGCGCCCATGGGGGAAAGGCCGTCCGGGGCGTAGCCGTTGATGAGCGGGATGAAGGCCAGCATGGTGAGCCCGATCACCAGGAACTGGGCGCGCAGGCCGCGGCCGTCGCGTTTCGTCGCGAACTGGCGCCAGCCGGCGGTGAAGCCGAAGGCGCCATGCAGCAGCGCCACGCCGAGGCCGGCGCCGATCACGAACAGCACGGCCATTCTGGCGGAGACCTCGGTGCCGATCAGGAGGGCGCCGAGGATGAGGGCGAGGCCGGCGAAGACGGTCGCCGCCCGGTCGATGGAGGGCAGGGCGGTCGCCTTGCCGGCGGCTGCCGGGGCGGCGGGGGCAATGTCGAGAGAGGACATGTCGTGGTCCTTGACTGGTCAGTTTGTTCGGCTTCGACGGGTGGCCCATCTTTCGAGACGCGGCCGGGGACCGCGCCTCAGGATGCGGTCAGAAGTCGGCGAGGCGCCCGTCTCCCGGACGCCTCATGGTGAGGCGGGCTCCACTGTAACCCGCCTCGACCCCTGGCGGCAGGTGAGAGGCAGGCCCGGCGTCCGGCTGTCGGCCCGGCTGCGCGTGTGGTCCTGCCCCGCCCGGCCCGTGCCCTGGGTGGGGGCCGGCGACCGTGCCTTGTCCGGCCCTCGACTTTGGTCTCGGGCGTTCGGCACTTGACATGCGGCGCATTTCATCGGCGCCAGGCGCCGACCGTGCCTTAGCCACTCAGTCCCGAGAGCCAGTCGCGCAGGTCGTCGAGGCGCGTGCGGTCGCTGTCGATCGGGCGGTTCGGATCCTGCGTCCAGCCGACCATCGATTCATCGTACATGCGCACGTTGTCGTAGCCGAGCAGCTCCGACATGACGAACCAGTCGGTCGCCGCCCAGTGGCCGGTGTTGCAGTAGCTGACGATGTCGAGGTCCTTGTCCTTCAGGTTGGCCGGGATCGCCGACATCAGCGCGTCGCGGTCCTTCAGCCGGCCCTTCTCGGCATCGAAGAAGCTGTCGTGGTCGAGGTTGATCGCGCCGGGAAGCCGACCATAGGCGGCGGCCGCACCGTGGCGCTGCTTGCCGAGATAGAAGGACTCCGGCCGGGCATCGAGCAGCACGGTCTGGGCCGGCTTGTCGGCGACGAGCGTCTCGACCTCGGGCGTCGAGATATCGAGTTCGGGACGCAGGTCGGCGACGAACAGGTCGCCCTCGGGCGTCACGTCGCCCTCTTCCAGCGGACGGCCGGCATCGGCGACCCAGGCGGCGTGGCCGCCGTCGAGGATCGAGACGTCGTCGTGGCCGAGCACCTTGAAGGTCCAGTAGACGCGGGCAGCGGCGCCGAAATCGAGGCTCGAATTGCCGTTCGGCACGATCACCACGGTCTTGCCCTCTGCGACTCCGAGCTCGGACAGATAGGCCTCGAGCTTCTCGACGGAGGGCATGACGCCGGCGACGTTGTCGCGCGTCGTGCGCCAGGCGCCGGGATATTCCGAATGGATCGCGCCGGGGACGTGACCCTTCAGGTACTCGTCCTTCGAAGAGCCGGCGAGCGGGCTGCGGATGTCGAGGACGACGACGTTCTCGTCGTCGAGATGGTCGTTCAGCCAGGCGGCGTCGACCAGCGGGGTGGCGCCCAACGCAGCGGTGCCGATGGTCGCGACCGAGGCGACGATTACTGCGCCGACCACCTTGGAAAGCCGCGTCGCGGCGGCTCGAAACTGTTCGTGAATCATGCTGGATACTCCTGTGCCGAAGCGGGCGGTTGCATCGGCTGCGCCCCGCATTCCATGCCCGGAATATGTGCGCGAAGGCGGTCGCGCGGCAAGGTGCGGCGCTGGACAAGTTAGAAATAAAATCTATGATGTTATGAAATGCGGATGGAATTCACACAGAATTCTACATATCCCCCTCTCGTTAGAAAATCATTCCAAGGATCGCGAACGTGCTGGATCGCATCGACCGCAAGATTCTGGCCGTCCTCCAGGAGGACTGCACCATTCCCGTCGCCGAGATCGGCAAGCGCGTGGGGCTTTCGACCACGCCGTGCTGGCGGCGCATCCAGAAGCTGGAGGAGGAGGGCATCATCCAGCGGCGGGTGGCGCTGCTCGATCCGCGCAAGGTGAAGGCCGGCGTCACGGTCTTCGTGGCTATCCGCACCAACCAGCACGCCGACGAGTGGCTGGCGCAGTTCGCCGAGGCCGTGAACGACCTGCCCGAGGTGGTCGAGTTCTACCGGATGAGCGGCGAGGTCGACTATCTGCTGCGCGTCGTCGTGCCGGACATCGAGCACTACGACGCCTTCTACAAGAAGCTGATCGGCCGCGTGGCGCTCACCGACGTGTCGTCGAGCTTCGCCATGGAGCAGATCAAGTTCACTACCGCCCTGCCGCTGGACTTCGCCGCGGAAGAGGGGAAGTAGGGCGGCCGCCTGTGGCGTGGTCGTTAGGCTGGGCCCCTGCTCGGGGGCCGGGGTGTCACGGTTTGCGTTTGGCACGGTCGTGCCCCCTGCACTGGCGTCATCCCCGGACGTGTTCCGGGGATCCATACCCACGGTCGGCTGCGGTGTTCATGGATTGCCGGAACGAGTCCGGCAATGACGATGGTGCGGGTGGCACGGCATCGGATGGCCGCCCGCGGCGGGGGTGTCATGCTGGGCCCCGGCTCGGGGGCCGGGGTTTCACGGTTTGCGATTGGCACGGCCGTGCCCCTGCACCGGCGTCATCCCCGGACGTGTTCCGGGGATCCATACCCACCGTCGGCTGCGGTATTCATGGATTGCCGGAACGGGTCCGGGGATGACAGCGGTGCTTTTGGTTCCGGGGGCGGGTGTTTATTCGCCGGCTGCGGTGTGGCGCCTCCAACCACTCCGTCGTCATCCCGGCCGAAGCGCAGCGGAGAGCCGGGATCGGGGAGCCACGGAACGTGCGGTGGCTCCCCGATCCCGGATCGGCCTGAGGCCGTCCGGGACGACGACGGTGTGGTTGGGGCCGCCCTACGAGACAGGCGGTCACCCCTCACGGATCGAAGATCAGCACCACGTAGATGAAGAAGATCGTCAAGAGGACGATGCCCTGCAGCACGTTGGTGCGCGGGCCGGAGAACGTGAGGATGCCGATCACCAGCGTCAGGATCAGCAGCACCAGTTCGGCCATCTCCAGTCCGAGGACGATGTGCGTGCCGGTCAGCATGGCGATGCCGAGCACGGCGGGAACCGTGAGGCTGATGGTCGCCAGGGCCGAGCCGAGGCAGATGTTGACGGCGCGCTGCAGATGGTTGGCGCTCGCCGCCTTGAAGGCCGCCAGACCTTCCGGCGCCAGCACGAGCAGGGCGATGATGACGCCGCCGAACGCCTCGGGGGCGCTGAGGCGCGTCAGGCCGTCGTCCACCAGACTGCCGAACTGCTTCGACAACAGGACGACCGTGACGAGCGTCACGAGCAGCAGGGTGGCGTGATAGGCGAGCGAACGGGTCTCAAGGCCCTCGGGGTGCCGGCCGTGTTCGGGAGGCATGGTGTGGGCGACCGGCCCCGGCTCCATGAAGAAATGCCGGTGGCGGACGGTCTGGATCGCCAGGAAGGCGCCGTAGAGAATGATCGTCGCGACCGAAAACAGGATCGCCTGCGGGCTGGTCAGGCTGGCGTCCCCGGTCGACGCCGTGAACGACGGCACCACCATCGACAGGGTGACGAGGGTAATCAGCACCGACAAGAACGTACGGGCCTCCTCCAGATTGTAGTTCTGCTGCTGATACTTCCGGCCGCCGATCAGCAACGAGACGCCGACCATCCCGTTCAGCACGATCATCAACACCGCGAACATGGTATCGCGCGCCAGCGTCGGCGATGTATTGCCGGAGAGCATGACGGCGGAAATCACCGATACCTCGATACAAATCACCGATAGCGTGAGGATCAGCGTGCCGTAGGGCTCGCCGAGCATCTCCGCAAGGCTGTCGGCATGGCGGACGGCCGCGAACGACGCCGAAATCATGATCGCGAAGAGACCGAGGAAGAGGGCGGCGAAAACGGTGAGATTCGAAGTCAGACCGAGCCAGTCCTTGCCTGTCGTGTACAGGAGGGTTGCGGCGATCATTGCCGCGATCAGCGCGCTTTCGTCCTTTGCCAGCCGCTGCAGGGAGCGGGCGGCGAGGCTCGTCCGGAGGCCGCCGATGCCGGACGGACGGTTGCGTTCCAACGGGGCCGTGATCGTGACGGCCCGCAGGTCGAGGTCTCTGAACTGCATGCGATATCCTGAAAGTCGAACGTCAGAACCGGGGTGGGCTGTTTGAGTCCGTACTTCCGGATTGCGGCGGAAACGGTTGAATTTTACGGCAGAACTTCAGGATCTTGTCGCAAGTTGTACCTGTACCGCGTCGGACCTCAATTCGCGCGCCGCGTCGCGGCCGATCCAGCGGGCAACCTTGTCGTCCGATGCCGCCAGCGTCTCCGCGAGGTCCAGCGCGGGTCCGTGGAGGGCGCGCGAGCGCTTGCCGATCTGGCGCAGGGCCCAGTTCACGGCCTTCTTCACGAAATTGCGGCCGTCCGTGGCATGGCGCTCGATCAGCTTAAGGTACGGCAGGAAGGCCTCGTCGGGCATCGTCTTGTCGTGGACAGCCATCGAGCAGATGACGACGAAGCCCTCGCGGCGGACGAACTCGCGGTCGTCGGCGGTCCAGTCGGCAACGAGGTCTTCGCGAAACGCTGTCCGCCGGAACAGGCCGGCGAGCTGGTCGCACAGGTCCCAGGACTCGACCTCGGCGACCCATGCGTCGCAATCGGCCCGCGTCATCCGTGCGGGGTCGGCGATGAATCCGGCAAGAATACGCGGTTCGTGCCGGCCGGTCGCCCACAGCGCCAGCGCCAGGGCGTGGTCGCGCTTGATGGCCTTCGCGATCTTGCGCGTTTCGGCTACGGAGACGCCGTAGGCCCTGTCGGTGTTGATGCCGAAGCGGGCCATCCCGGCGCGGTTCTTCTCCGAGGCAAGCGCGTCGAAGCGGGCGAGAATCTCGTCGACGGTCATGCGGGCAGTCTAGCGCGAAACGGTCGCCCTTGGCGGGGAGGTCACGCTCGGCCCCGGCTCGGGGGCCGGGGCACCCGGCTTTGCCCCGGCGCGGCGGCGCCTGCTTCGCGGCGTTGCCAGGCGCACTGCCTCTCCATCGTCATCCCGGCCAAGCGCAGCGCGAGCCGGGATCGGGGAGCCACCGACCCGTCTGCGGCTCTCCGATCCACGATAGCCGCTTGCGCGGCTTCCAGGATGACGAAAGAGGGGGATGTGTGCGACCATTCCCCCTGTTCCGGGGACGAACGGAACCCGTCGACGGCCCGCTACTTCTTGTCCAGCCGGGCGATCAGGCTGGAGGTATCCCAGCGGCTGCCGCCCATGGCCTGGACGTCGGAGTAGAACTGGTCGACCAGCGCGGTGACGGGCAGGTGGGCGCCGTTTTCGCGCGCCTCGTCGAGGCAGATCGACAGGTCCTTGCGCATCCAGTCGACGGCGAAGCCGAAGTCGAACTTGCCGGCCGCCATCGTCGACCAGCGGTTCTCCATCTGCCAGGACTGCGCCGCGCCCTTGGAGATGACGGCGATCACCTTGGCGACGTCGAGGCCGGAGACCTTGGCCATGTGGATGCCTTCCGACAGGCCCTGCACGAGGCCGGCGATGCAGATCTGGTTGACCATCTTGGTGAGCTGTCCGGCGCCGGACTCGCCCATCAGGCCGACCATCTTCGCATAGGCGTTTATCGCGCCCAGCGCGCGGTCGTAGACCGCTTCGTCGCCGCCGACCATGACGGTAAGCTGACCGTTCTCGGCGCCCGCCTGTCCACCGGAGACCGGGGCGTCCAGGAATCCGATGCCGTTCGACTTCGCCACCGCGTAGAGCTCCCGGGCGACCGTCGCCGAGGCGGTGGTGTTGTCGATGAAGATGGCGCCTTCCTTCATGCCGAGGAAGGCTCCTTCTGGGCCGACGGTGACGTCGCGCAGGTCGTCGTCGTTGCCGACGCAGCAGAAGACGAAGTCGCAGCCGGCGGCGGCTTCCTTCGGTGTCGGCGCGGCGGTGCCGCCGTGTTCCTTGACCCACTTCTCGGCCTTGGCGGCCGTGCGGTTGTAGACGGTCACGTCGTGGCCGCCCTTGGCCTTCAGATGCCCGGCCATCGGGTAGCCCATCACGCCCAGACCGATGAATGCCACTTTCGCCATGTGTCCGCTCCCTCTTGCGACTGCGACGCGTTTGGCGCGCCGGCGGCTCTGCGGCCCGGCGCGCGCCTCCTGTAGAGTGGCAATCTGCTTAGCCTATGCGGAGCAATTCGACTAGGATCGGGTCGGCAAAACTATTTTAGGCACCGTAACGGTATCGGAGGTCGAGATGACGGGCATACGCCCCTGGGCAGAGGTCGCGCCGCGGCTGATCGACGTGGCGACCGGCAAGACGCCGGCCGACCTGGTGGTGCGCGGCGGGCGCTGGGTCAACGTTCATTCGCGCGAGGTGATACCCGGCACGGATGTCGCGATCGCGGCGGGACGATTCGCCTATGTCGGGCCGGACGCGGGGCACGCGATCGGCGATGGGACCGAGGTCATCGACGCGGACGGGGCCTATCTGGTGCCCGGCCTGTGCGACGGGCACATGCATGTGGAAAGCGGCATGATCACCGTCACCGAGTTCGTCCGCGCGGTGCTGCCGCACGGCACCACGACGATGTTCGTCGATCCGCACGAGATCGCCAACGTGCTGGGCCTGAAGGGCGTGAAGCTGATGCACGACGAGGCGCTGGCCGTGCCCGCGAGCGTCTTCGTGCAGATGCCGAGCTGCGTGCCGAGCGCGCCGGGGCTGGAGACGGCCGGCGCCGAGATCGGGCCGAAGGAAGTGTCGGAGGCGATGGCCTGGCCGAACATCATCGGGCTCGGCGAGGTGATGAATTTCCCCGGTGTCGCGGCCGGAGACCGGACCATGCTGGGCGAGATCGCCGCCACCATGGGCGCGCACAAGACGGTGGGCGGGCACTACGCCTCGCCGGATCTGGGGCCGATGTTCCACGGCTATGTCGCCGGCGGCCCGGCCGACGACCACGAGGGCACGCGGCTGGAAGACGCGGTGACACGGGTGCGCCAGGGCATGCGGGCGATGCTGCGGCTGGGGTCTGCCTGGTACGACGTCGAGGCGCAGATCAAGGCGGTGACCGAGATGGGGCTCGATCCGCGCAACTTTATCCTGTGCACCGACGACAGCCATTCGGGCACGCTGGTCAGCGACGGCCACATGAACCGCGTCGTGCTGCACGCCATCGCATGCGGCTGCCCGCCTGTGGTTGCGATCCAGATGGCGACGATCAACACGGCGACGCATTTCGGACTGGAACGGGACCTCGGTTCGATCACGCCCGGCCGGCGCGCCGACATGATCCTGACGTCGAGCCTGACCGACCTGCCGATGGAAACCGTCATCGCCCAGGGGCAGGTGGTCGCAAAGGCCGGCAAGCTCGCCATCGACATCCCGGCCTACGATTATCCGGACTTTGCCGTGGACACGGTGAAGCTCGGCAAGGCGCTGACGGCAGACGACTTCGACATTCCGGCGCCGGAGGGCGCGTCCGAGGTGACGGCGCGCGTCATCGGCGTGGTCGAGAACCAGGCGCCGACCAGGGCGCTGGAAAGCACGCTGACAGTGGAGAACGGTCTCGTCACCGGCGACATGGATCAGGATGTCTGCCAGATCGCGCTGGTGGAACGGCACCGGGCCACCGGCGCGGTCGTCAACGGCTTCGTCTCGGGCTTCGGCTACACGGTGCCGTGCGCGATGGCGAGCACGGTGGCGCATGACAGCCACCACATGATCGTGGTGGGTACCGACAAGGCCGACATGGCGCTGGCGGCGAACCGGGCGGCCGAGGTCGGCGGCGGCATCGTCGTCGTCTCAAGGGGCGAGGTGCTGGCGACCGTCGAACTGCCGATTGCCGGCCTGATGTCGAACGAGCGCGCGGAGACCGTCGCGGAGAAGGCGGACAGGATGGTCGAGGCGATGCGCGCCTGCGGCTGCACCCTCAACAACGCCTACATGCAGCATTCGCTGCTGGCGCTGGTCGTGATTCCGGAACTGAGGATCTCCGACAAGGGGCTGGTCGACGTCCGCACGTTCGAGATGACGGACCTGTTCGTGTAGCGGTCGCCTGCCCGGCCCGGCGATCGCGCGGGTCTCAGCCGATGCAAAAACGCGTCCGGCGTTAATACGGTCGAAGGGGCTGTGTATTAATGACGCTGGGTCAGCCGTCCGGGCGATTCGGGCGGAGGATCGGCTTTTCCATCCTGGAGAACATACATGAGACTCCCGAAACTCACCCTCGCTCTCGCGCTGGGCACGGCAGCGCTCGCGTCCGTCCTCGCGACGCAGCCGACATCCGCGTGGGTCGCCCATGGCGGCGGCTATCATCCCGCCTACCACCACCCCTATCACCCGTATCACCCCTACCACCCGGCATACCGGCCGCCGCCGCCCCATTACTATCACAACGACACCGGGGCTTTCGTCGGCGGCATGGTCGCCGGTGCCGTCGCCGGCGCGGCGGTTGGCGCGGCTGCGGCTGCACCGAAATACCCGTATCCGGCCTACGGCTATCCGCCCTATTGCGGCTATGCACCGTACCCGCCCTGCGCGCCGAACTGACCGACCCGTCGAAACAGAGGACCTGAATCTCATGCGCACAAACGTGCTCATCGCGACGGCGTTCGCGGCTGCCCTGGCAGCCGGACCGGCGGTCGCGCAGACCGAAACGAAGGATGCCGCCGCGGCGGAGACACCGGCTGCCGTTCCGTCCGCCGCGCGGACCGACTGCACCATCGACACGGCAAGCCTGTGCAAGGCCGATGGCTGCAGCGCGGCCGACAGCCTTGGCGACCTGCCGCTTCCCGCCCGCGTCCTCGTCGACCAGGCGAACCGCGTCATCGCGACGGTCAGCCCGAAGGGGCTGCCGCACGTCTCGCCGATCGCCACGGAGGCGACCTCGTCCAACGGCACCGTGGTGATCCAGGGCGTCGAGGGCGCCGCCGGCTGGATGATGCACGGCTCGCCGGGGGACGACGCGACGAGCTTCGTCGTCAGCTCCAACGATACGGTTCTGGTTGCCTTCGGCAGCTGCGCGCCGGCGGAATGACCGAGAGGCGGAGGGGGATCTCCTCCCTCCGCCTTTCATCCTGTGCCTGAGCGCGGGGCGAAAAGCGGATTCGGCGGAATCGCTTACGACGACATCCTGAGGTGCCGTGTCAGGCGGATCTCGAGCCTGTCCCAGATGCGGCGCAAGGTCTCGACGATGATCAGGTAGAGCAGCGCCGCCCACAGGTAGACTTGGAAATCGAAGGAGCGCGCGAAGGCCAGCCGCGTCGCGCCCATCAGGTCGAACACCGTGATGACCGAGGCGATCGCGGAGCCCTTGATCATCAGGATGACCTCGTTGCCGAGCGGGCGCAGGGCGACGATATAGGCCTGCGGCAGGACCACCTTCCAGTAGATCGCCGGCATCCTCATGCCCATCGTCAGGGCGGCTTCGGTCTGCCCGCGCGGGACCGAGAGGATCGCGCCGCGCAGGATCTCGGCCTGATAGGCGGCCGTGTTGAGCGTGAAGGTGAAGACCGCGCAGTAGAACGCCTCGCGGAAGAACCACCACATCCCCACCGATTCCAGCCCGTGCCGGAACTGGCCGGCGCCGTAGTAGATCAGGAAGACCTGGGCGAGCAGCGGCGTGCCCCGGAAAAAGTAGACGTAGCAGAAGCTGAGCACCCGCAGGACGGACGATTTCGAGATGCGGGCGAGCGCGACCGGGAAGGCGAGGAGCCCGCCAAGCGCCACCGACAGCACGACGAGTTCGATGGTGACGAGCAGGCCCTCGAGCATGCGCGGGCCGTAGCGGGCGAGGAGGTCGAAGTCGATCATGCCGTTCGCGTCTCCCCGCGCGCGGCGCGGCGTTCGATCCAGGTGATGCCGAAGCTCGAGATGATCGAGAAGATCAGATAGATGCCGCAGGCGACGGCGTAGAAGAAGAACGGCTCCTTGGTGGCGCCGACAACCACGTTGGTCATGCGCAGCAGGTCGTTGAGCGCGATGACGGAGACCAGCGACGTGTCCTTCAGGAGGACCAGCCAGAGATTGGCGATGCCGGGCAGGGCGTAGCGCCACAGTTGCGGGAAGATGATCAGCCGCAGTGTCTGGAACTTGCTGAGGCCAAGCGCGTAGCCGCCCTCGATCTGGCCGGCCGATATCGCCCGGAGGGCTGCCAGGAAGACCTCGCTGGCGAACGCCGCGAAGACCACGCCGAGCGCCACCATGCCGGCGACGAAGCCGTTCACCTCGACATAGGTGTCTGTGAACAGGCCGATGAACTTCTGCAGCAGGATCTGGCCGCCGTAGTAGATGATGAACAGCGTGAGGAGTTCGGGCAGGCCGCGGAAGACGGTGGTGAAGGCGCCGCCGAGCGCCTTGAGGACGCGGGACTCGGAATTTCTGGCCAGCGCTATCAGGAAGCCGAGCACAAGTCCGAAGGGCAGGGTGGCGACCGCCAGCCTGATCGTCAGCCAGGCGCCGGCCAGGATCTCGTCCCCCCAGCCGTCGGGGCCCGTCTGAAGCAGAGTGAAAAGCTCGTCCATTGCCCCCCGTCCCGAACGTCGTGTGCCCGGATGCGATGTCGCCGCACGACGGCGTCCCGGCGGCCCGCTTGGCCGCCGGGAGCGTGGTCGGTCAGGCGATCACCGCGTGCTCAGTAGATCGAGAACGGGAAGTATTTCTCGTTGATCTTGGCGTAGGTGCCGTCGGCGATGATCTCGGCCAGGGCCTTGTTGAACATCTCCTTGAGATCCTGGTTGTCCTTGCGGAGGGCGATACCGGCGCCATCGCCGAAATAGGCCGGATCGGTCATCGGCTCGCCGGCGAATTCGCAGCACTTGCCGTCGTCCGTCTTCTCCAGCCACTCGTAGAGGACGATGGAGTCGGCGAGCACCGCGTCGAGACGGCCGGATACCAGGTCCATGTTCGCTTCATCCTGGGTGCCGTAGAGCTTCAGGTCGGAGTCGGCGTATTCGCCTTCGAGGAAATTGGCATGGATCGTGGCCGACTGGGCGCCGACCGGCTTGCCCTTCAGCGCCGCCTGCGAGACATCCTTGCTCTCGGCGTCCTTGCGGACGATGAAGCGGGCCGGCGTGTTGTAGTACTTGTCGGTGAAGTCGACCTGCTTCTTGCGCTCCTCGGTGATCGACATGGAGGCGATGATGGCGTCGTACTTGTTGGCGAGCAGGGCGGGGATGATGCCGTCCCAGTCCTGGGCGACGAACTCGCACTTCACTTCCATCTTGTCGCAAAGCGCGTTGGCGATATCGATGTCGAAGCCCTGAAGATTGTTGTCGGTATCGAAATAGTTGAAGGGCGGGTAGGCCCCTTCCGTCCCGATGCGGACGGTCTCCCAATCTTTCGCCGATGCGCTGCCGGCAAATACAAGGGCTGTCGCGGCTACGGCGAGACACAGGATATGACGCATAGTGTTCCCCTATTGGTTGTGGACACGCTTGTTATTGACGTTCCGTCGTTCCACTCTTCAGAGCGGCTGACCTCATATTCCCATCATTTTTCGTAGCCGCGCAACCGCCCTGCTGCGGTGCGGAACAACCTTTTCGACCAAGCGGTAAAATCTGGAAAGAAGCGGTTCAAGGAGCCGTATTGGCCGTGCTAGTGTCCGCCAGCCGGGGGGAAAGCGGCTGTAAAGTTAGGGATTCCCGCATGGACATGCGCCGCCGAGAGTTCTTGAAAGCAAGCGTGGCTTCCGGCGCCGCGCTGGCTGGCACCGCCCTTGGCGCCAGCCCGATACTGGCTGCCCAGGCGAAGGCGGGCCGGCAGGTCCCCGGTATCTACAGGGTCTCGATCGGCGATATCGAGGTCACCGCGATTCTCGACGGCTATATCGATCTGGGCACCGAGCTGTTTCCCGATGCGGAGCCCGAAGAGATCAAGCGGCTTCAGCGCGCCAATTTCGCCCCCACCGGAGACAGCCTGCGGGCTTCCGTGAACTGCTTTGCGATCAATACCGGCGACACGCTGGCGCTGGTCGATGCCGGCGGGCGAAACCTGATGGGGCCGACCATGGGCAACATGCCCGGCGGGCTGGCGGCCGCGGGGATCGACCCGGCTGCCGTTGACCTGGTCATCGCGACGCACATGCATCCAGACCATATCGGCGGGATTGCCACGCACAACGGCGCGGCCGCGTTTCCCAACGCGGAGTTCGTCGTGCATGCCGACGACTGGGACTTCTGGATGAGCCCCGAGACCATGGCCTCGGCCCCGAACTTCTTCAAACCCTTCTTCGAGGCGGCCCAGGCCGCGGCCACCCCGTATCTCAAGGCGGTGCGCAAGATCGGGGACGGCGAGGACATCGCCTCCGGTATCACGGCGATGGCGCTGCCCGGCCATACGCCGGGGCATACCGGCTATCTGATCTCGTCGGGCAAGGATGCGCTGCTGATCTGGGGCGATGTGGTGCACTCGCCGCTGCTGCAGTTCCCGCATCCCAACTGGTACAGCGCCTTCGACAACCAGCCGAACGTGGCCAGCATCACGCGGCGCAAGACTTTCGATATGGCCGACAAGGAGAAGCTGCTGGTTGCCGGCATGCACCTTCCCTTTCCCGGCATCGGGCATGTGGTTCGCGGCGAAAACTTCAATTTCGTGCCCGCCGAGTGGCAATACAGCCTGTGATACGGCTGCCGTGAACCGTTTCGGCGGTATTTCAGACGCGCTTTTCGCGATTTCTTAAGTCCCCTCAGGGTAATCTGCGTCCCATACGGGTAACGGGCACAGATCCAGGGGCCTTTCATGTTTGAGCGTATTGCCAGAAGCTGGGAGCTTGTACAGGCGAGCGCCCGCGTGCTGTCGAATGACAAGGAATTGCTGGTCCTGCCGCTGATCTCGGGCATCTGCTCGATGGTCGTGGCGGCCGCCTTCATCGCCCCGGCCTACTTCGCCGGATGGTTCGCGGAGCTGCAGCAGCAGGCAAGTGCGGGCGCGGATCCGGAGACCCTGATGACGCCGGGCATGTACGCGATGTTCTTCGCCTTCTACATGGTCCAGTACTTCGTCATCATCTTCTTCAACACCGCCCTGGTCGGCGCCGCCCTGTTGCGGCTGAACGGCCACAATCCGACGCTCGGCGATGCGATGACGATCGCCATGGCGCGGATCGGCCAGATCGCCGGCTACGCGGTGATCTCGGCGACGGTCGGCGTCGTGCTCCGGATGATCGGCGAGCGCCTCGGCTTCGTCGGCCGGATCATCGAGGGTGTCATTGGCGTCGCCTGGACGGTCTCGACCTTCCTCGTGGTGCCGATTATCGCCGCCAAGGGCGCCAATCCGGTCATCGCGATCAAGGACAGCGCCTATCTGCTGCGCAAGACCTGGGGCGAGAACATCATGGGCAACGCCGGGATCAGCATCGCGATGAGCTTCATCATGATGCCGATCATCATGATCGGGGCGTTCTCGGCCGCCTATCTCGGCGACAAGCCCGAGACGTTTCTGCTCGGCATCGTCGTCGGGGCCTTCACCTTCATCGTCGTGATCGGGCTTTCGATCTACGGCGCGGCGCTCAGCGGAGTCTATGCGGCTGCGGTCTACATGTATGCCGAGGGCGGTTCGCAGATGCGCGGCTTCGACCGCAATCTCCTCGAAAGCGCCTTCGCGCCGAAGCAGAAGAAGGGCTTGCTCGGCTGAAGGGCCCCGGCCGCCGGATTATGCCCGGGGCGGCAGGCCGAGTTCGGTGAAGGGCAGGAAGGCGACCGGATCGCCGGCGCGAACGGCCGTGACCTCCTCGGGAATCTCGATCAGGCCGTCCGCCTCGCGCAGGGACGAGATCAGGCCCGAGCCGTCCTGCGGATACTTTGCCACCCGCCGGACGCCGTCGTTTCCGTCGACCAGGATGCCGCGCAGGAATTCCCGCCGGTCGGGCTTCTTGCGCGGGATGTCGAAATCGGCTTCCAGCACGAACCGGCGCGGCTCGGCCCACGCCGCCCCGCCGAGCCGCAGCAGGGCGCGGCGCACGTAGAGCAGGAAGCAGACAAAGGCCGCGACGGGGTTGCCGGGCAAGCTCATCACCACGCAGTCGCCGATCTGACCGACGCTCATTGGCCGGCCCGGCTTGATGGCAAGCTGCCACATATGCCGCTTGCCCAGGTCCCCGAGGGTCGCGATGACGTGATCCTCCTCGCCGCGGCTGGCGCCGCCGCTGGTCAGAACCACGTCGTGCCGTTTCGCGGCGTCCTCCAGGGCAGACCGTACCACCTCCGCCCGGTCGGGCAGAACGCCGAGATCGGTGGTCGCGACCGGCAGGGTGGAGAGCAGGGCGGAGAGCAGCGGGCGGTTGGAATCGTAGACGCTGCCGGGCCGGAACGGCGCACCGGCCTGCAGGATCTCGTCGCCGGTCGACAGCATCGCAATACTGAGCGGCGCATGGCAGGCGACGGTTCCGGCGCCGGTCGAGGCGATCGCACCGATTTCCTGCGGCCTCATAAGCGTACCGGCCTCGACCAGTGTCGTTCCCGAGGCGAGGTCCTCTCCCGCCCGGCGGCGGTTGGCGCCCGCTTTCAGGCCGGGCGGGACGACGACGAAATCCTGGCCATCCTGCTCCTGCGGCTCGCAGTCCTCCTGCATGGCGACGGTATCGGCGCGCGGCGGCATCACCGCGCCGGTGAAGATGCGGGCCGCGGCGCCGATCGGCAGCGGCTGGTCGCTCGGATGGCCGGCGGCGATGCGGGTCGCGACGGGGAAGAACCCGCCCGTCGCGGCATGGTCGGCATGGGCGAAGGCGTAGCCGTCGACGGCGGAATTGTCGGCGGCGGGCACGTCGCGCGGCGCGGTGACGTTGCGCGCGCAGATCCGGCCGATGGCCTGCGCCAGCGGAACATCCTCGACGTCCGCGACCGGGGACAGCCGGTCGCGCAGGATGGCCAGCGCCTCGTCGTGGCGCAGCCGGTCCTTGTCGTGCAGGAAGCAGTCGTCAAGCAGTTTGCGCGGCGGCATCGGCGGTCCGGTCACTGGCGGGAAGGTTCAGATAGGCGAGGATGAAGTCGGCGATATCGGCGACGGCGTCGATGTCGAGCCGGGGCAGGTCGCCGGTGTCGGCGGGAAAATCGGCCGCGACGGCGACGATCGCCGGGTCGTCGGGGGCGAGCGGCGGCTTGTCGGCGTTTTCGCCGCGCCGGCATTCGATCTTGGGGTGGGACTCGCGCTTGTACCCTTCGACGAGGATCAGATCGGCGGGCGACAGGCGGGCGACCATGTCGTGCATCGAGGGTTCGTCCGCGTCCCGCAATTCGTGCATCAGCGCCCAGCGGTTCCCCGAAACGATGGCGACCTCGGCCGCGCCGGCCTCGCGGTGGCGGAAGGAATCGGTGCCCGGCGTGTCGATATCGAAGGCGTGGTGTGCGTGCTTGATGGAATTGACGCGGAAGCCGCGTCCGGTCAGCTCGGCGATCAGCCGCGTCGTCAGCGTCGTCTTGCCGGAGTTCTTCCAGCCGGTGATGCCGAAAACGGGGGTCATGTCGCAGCCTCCCGGCCGAACTCGGCCGCCAGCGCCTCGGCTGTTTTCAGGTCGTCGGGCGTGTTGACGTTGAAGAACGGGTCGATCTCGATGCCGTCGATGACGGGACCCTTGAACAACACCTCGACGTTGGGATGCCGGCGGACCCAGACGAGCACCTTGCGCAGATCCTCGTCGCGGACGGCGCGTTCCAGATCGTCGGCGAGCGCCACCGGCCACAGCCCGAAGACGGGATGGACGCGGTCGCCGGACTTCGCCAGCGCGATCATCGTCTCGTGATGCCCCGCCGCGCCGACGAGGCGGGCGACGAGGTCTTCGGGGAAGAACGGCGTATCCGTCGCCGCCGTTACCACCCAGCGTGCATCCGGCCGATGGGCCTCGGCCCAGCGCATGCCGGCGAGGATGCCGGCGAGCGGTCCCGCGGATCCGGGCACCGGATCGGCCGTCACCGGCAGATCGAACGCCGAGAACCGGGACGGATCGCCGTTGGCGTTGATCACGACGGTGCCGACCTGTGGCGTCAGCCGCTCGATGACGCGGTGAAGCATCGGCGCGCCGGCAAGGGCCTTGAGGCTCTTCTCGTCCCCGCCCATGCGCCGCGACAGCCCGCCGGCGAGCACGCACCCGGCGGTCAGCGGCGCCCAGCGGGCGTTGTCGTTGAGAAGCGTTTCGTCGTGGCCGGTGATTGTGGCCATGCTGTGCGGACCGCGTTTCACTCGCCCGCCTCCGCGAAACTGCCCTTGCGCCGGTGCTTCGGGGCCTCGTCCTCGACCGTCTCGGGATCGAGGTCGAAGACGATGCGTTCGGTGCCGGACAGGGCCGTGAACCGCTTTCCCCGGGCGCGGCCGATGAGGGTGAGCCCGGCCTGCCGGGCGAGTTCCACGCCCCAGGCGGTGAAGCCGGAGCGCGAGACGAGGATCGGGATGCCCATCATCACCGTCTTGATCACCATTTCCGACGTCAGGCGGCCGGTCGTGTAGAAGATCTTGTCTGCGGCCGGCACCTTTTCCAGAAACATCCAGCCGGCGATCTTGTCGACGGCGTTGTGGCGGCCGACATCCTCCATGTAGACCAGCGGCCGGTCCTCCTCGCACAGCACGCAGCCGTGGATCGCCCCGGCGGCAAGGTAGAGCGAGGGGGCCGTGTTGATCTTCTTCGTCAGGGCGTAGAGCCAGGAGGTGCGCAGCACCGCGTCCTGGGGCAGGGCGACGGTCTCGAAACTCTCCATGACGTCGCCGAATACGGTCCCCTGGGCACAGCCCGACGTGCGGATCTTCTTCTTCAGCTTGTCCTCGTAGTTCGTGGCGCGTGCCGTGCGCACCACCACCACGCCAAGATCGTCGTCATGGTCGATGCCGGTGATCTCGTCGTCGGGGCGCAGCATGTTCTGGTTCAGAAGGTAGCCGACGGCGAGCAGGTCGGGCCGGTCGCCGATCGTCATCATGGTGACGATCTCCTGTGAATTGAGGAACAGCGTCAGCGGCCGCTCGTTGACGACGCGCGTCTCGACGCGCGCCCCGGTCTGGTCGATGCCGCTGACCGGCGTCGTCAGGGCCGGATCGTCCGGATCGGGCCGGACCAGAAATTCTCCCTTCACGCGATTGCTCCCTAAGGTTTCCTGCGAGTCATACGCCGTCCCGGGGCGGCTTTCAAAGGCGGGACTGTGGAACAGGTGTGTGGCCCGAGCAGCCTGTACAAATTGACGGTGCCCCATTTGACCCGGACACGTGTCCGGCTACATAACGCGGACGAGGCGGCAGACGACTTTTGGGACCGGTGGATGATCTGGAACCGACGAAAACGACAAAAACCGGAAGGACAGGACATGGCGCTCACCAAGGACGCTGTTCTCAACGCGCTGAAGCGGGTGAAGGGGCCGGAGCGCGACAAGGATATCGTGACGCTCGGGCTGGTTTCGGAAATCGTCATCCAGAGCGGGCGCGTCTACTTCGCCATTTCCGTCGATCCGGCGCGGGCGCAGGAACTGGAGCCGATGCGGCAGGCGGCCGAGAAGGTCGTCTCCGAGATGCCCGGCGTCGAGAAGACGATGGTTACCCTGACGTCGGAAAAGCGCGGCGGGGCGGCGCCGCAAGCTGGATCTCCGGCAGGATCACCTGCAGGATCCCCGGCAGGATCTACGGCGCGGGGCGGCCCCGGTGCTCCGCCGCCGCCGATGGCAGGGCGCGGTGGCGCCAAGGGCCCGGGCGGTCCCGGCGGGCAGCCGCAGCCGCTGCGCGGCGTGCCGGGTGTGAAGAACATCATTGCGGTGGCCTCGGGCAAGGGCGGCGTCGGCAAGTCGACGACGACGGTGAACCTGGCGCTCGGCCTGCAGGCGAACGGCCTGACGGTCGGCGTGCTGGACGCTGACATTTATGGCCCGTCGCAGCCGCGTCTGCTCGGCGTCTCGGGGCGGCCCGAGCCGGTGCACGGCAAGGTTCTGAGACCCCTGGAGGGCTACGGCATCAAGGTGATGTCGATGGGCTTCCTGGTGGAGGAAGACACGCCGATGATCTGGCGCGGGCCGATGGTGATCTCGGCGCTGACCCAGATGCTGCGCGAGGTGGAATGGGGCGAACTCGATGTGCTCGTCGTCGACATGCCGCCCGGCACCGGCGACGCGCAGCTCACCATGGCGCAGCAGGTGCCGCTCGCCGGCGCGGTGATCGTGTCGACGCCGCAGGACCTCGCCCTGATCGACGCGCGCAAGGGCATCAACATGTTCCGCCGCGTCGATGTGCCGATCCTCGGCATCATCGAGAACATGAGCTATTTCCTGTGCCCGAGCTGCGGCACGCGCTCCGATATCTTCGGCCATGGCGGCGCGCGGGACGAGGCCGAGCGCCTCGGCGTCGAATTCCTCGGCGAAGTCCCGCTGCACATGGATATCCGGGAAAAGTCCGATTCCGGCCGCCCCGTCGTGGTCTCCGATCCGGATGGCCAGCATGCGACAATCTTCCGCGACATCGCAGCGAAGGTCTGGGCCGAGATCGAGCGGGCCAGGGGGCTCACCGGCCGGGCGGCGCCGACGATCGTGATGGAGAGCTGACGGGCCGGGCTACAGCATTCGCGGGCTACAGCATCCGCCGGCGGATTTCCCGACGCAGGCCGACCGGCAGGCTTTCGAAGGCGGCCTTGACGTGACCGCGGCCCTTCGTCGACCAGTAGGCGGCCGGCAGGCCCTTCATCGAGAAGACAGCGGCATAGTTGCGAACGCCGACGGCGATCGATCCGATCTCCCGTTTGTGGAGGTCGGCGGGGGCCATCAGGTCGTAGATCCGGTCCGCCCGGCCGATGCACCATTCGATGATTTTTTCGATCTGGACGTTCCCGGGTCCGTATTTCGCGAAATCCATGTCGAAGGCGCCGAGAAAGGCGCAGTGGCGGCCTTCGTGCCGCAAGGCGACCTCCATCGCCACGGACCGGCCATCGACTTCCAGGACGCCGATCACGGCATGTCCGTCGCGGGCCAGGGTCTGCAGGCACTCGAGGACGTCGGAATCGGCGAGCGCCTTGCCAAGCGCGCCGCGCTCGTTGAGCCAGTCCTGCTTCATCGCAAAGCCGGCAGCGACGAGGTCCGCGGCCTCATCGCCGCCTTCCACGATGCGGAATGCCACCTCTCCGCGCTCCGACAGCTTGCGCCAGCGCTTCCGGTTCCGCTTGGCCCGGTGTGCCCGGATGCCGGCGTAGCTGTCCGGCGTTGCGAATGGTCTGAGGTCGATGCCGATCGCGTATTGCTGCTCGCCGGACACGGCGGTGTTGGCATCGAGCCACGCGGCGCAGGCGGCATCCTCGCGGACAAGCCGCAGATCGAGGGCGGCCACGTCGCCGGCCTTGCGCAATTGCGCGAAGGCCTCCGTCAGCATCGCCCCGGTGTCGAATGCGGGATCGGCGATGACGTCGCCGTACTGGAGCAAGGGGTGGCCCATCCACCCGGCGATCATACCGAACCTCGTCCGGTAGACCGCGAGGGGAACGATCAGGACGAGGCGGCCGCCGGAGCGCACCGTCAGGATGCGGATCTGCTGGTCGCGACCCGAAAAGTGGCGGGCCCATTGGCGCACGAAGGCAAAGGTCTGGAACGGCGTGGTCCGGCTTCCCGGTGCCCGCTCGAGGGCACGCCATTCGTCGGCCAGCGCATCGAGGTCCGCAAGGTCGGTTACCGTATTGACGGCGTAGTCGCGAACGGCCTCGGTTGCGGGTCTATGCGCGGACGCCTTGGTGAATAAACCGCCGGCGAGTATCGCGCCGTCGGCGAGCAGATTGTCCATGGATCCTCCCAGGGCGTATGCCGCACGGCGGACCAGCCCGGATACAACCTAGATGCAGGTCAATCGATTGAAAGGCGCCATTGTATCTTAAGGTAAATACGGGAGCGATTGTGGAACACAGTGCGCACAAACGTGCAACATTCCGCGCCTATCGGCGCGGTGCCGCAACGTAGACCTGGACCGAATATGGGCTCAGGAGGGCAAGGCGCCGGCGGATCGGCTTTGGCATGTCCAGCGGCTTGAAGGTCGGACTCTCGCGGAACGCCATTGGATTGCGCGGTTCCACCAGCACCACCGTGACGGTCGCGTCGCGGGCGTGTTCGGCGAGGCGGGCGGCCATGCGGGTCATCGCGCGTTCGCCGAAGGGGTCGAACATCCAGACAACGAGATTGCCGTCCGGTAGGGGCGTGTCCAGCGCATCGCCGTGGATCAGGTCGATGTCGCGACAGTGCATCGGCGCGCGCGGCCAGTGGCGCAGGTTCAGGGCCGCGTCCTCGTGCAGCTCTTCAGCGGCTTCGATACCGATGACACGCTGGAAGGGAAAGCGCGCGGCCTCGAACACGACGCGGCCGCGACCGGACCCGATGTCGACAAAGGTGACGGTCTCCAAGGGGCCGGGAAGGCTGTCCAGCACCCAGGTCACGAGGCGGCGGGGCGTTGGCCGGTAATCATGGGCCTGGGGACGGTTGGCGCCCACGAAATGCAGGCCTTTCAGCGAGGCGTCCGCAGCGGTGTCCGCCTTGTCGTAGCGGTTGCGGGCCCTGTCGAACACCAGCCGGTGCAGCGCAAGCAGCGCGGCCCGGTGAGGCGCCAGGGCGGGCACCTCGATCGGCGGCCGGTCCGGCACCACGGGCGTGGCCGGTGCCGGTGTGATGGCCTGCGGCCCGGGGCCTGCCGGCGTTTCGTGTCTGGCGGAGTCGGCCGGCGGTGCAGCCGCTTCGGCCGGTGCCGGCTTCTCTGCGGCGGGTGATCCGGCGGTCGGCTCAGCAGTTTTCGGTGTCTTTTCGCCTGGTGTCCTGCCTTCCGGCGATCTTGCCTCGGCAGGTTTCGCCTTGCGGGCGCGCGTCCGTTTCGGGGCCGGTCCGTCGGCGCTCGTGGCGGAGGATGCCTTGCGGGTCGTCTTGCGGCGCGTCGGCGTCGTCTTCTTCGCCGCTTCGCCCGATCCGGTGTCCGGGTCGTTCGCGCCGGACGTCTTCGCTTTTGTCGCAGGCGTGCGTTTCGCGGCGGCTTTTTTCGGCGCAGTCTTTTTCGGCGCCGTCTTGCCGGTGGCGGCCTTTCTTGGCGCAGCCTTCTTGCGGGATGGTTTCTTCGGCGTGCCCGAAGCGGGCTCCGCGGGAGCCGACGGTCCGTGCCGATCCGCACCGGAATCGGCGGACGTTTCAGCCGGATCTTCGGCCGTTTCCGCAGAGGAACTACGTTTTGATGAAGATTCGGGAGCCATGAGAAGGTCTTAACGGATTCGCAGGACGCTGCGCTATGTCCCGGAAGACCATGGCCCAACTATGACGCGTGGCGGGGCGAGGCCTGCCTCAGGACTTGCGCGAGAGTTCCCGCATGGCTGCGTCGAGACCTTCGATCGTCAGCGGATACATGTGATCGGAGAACAACTGCTTCATCATCGAGATCGACGGCGTGTAGTCCCAGTGCTTCTCCGGGACCGGATTGAGCCAGACCGCGCGGTCGTAGACGTCGAGGACGCGCTGGATCCAGGCGACGCCGGCTTCCTCGTTGAAATGCTCCACCGAGCCGCCCGGCTGGGTAATCTCGTATGGGCTCATTGAGGCGTCGCCGACGAAGATCACCTTGTAGTCCGAGGGGAACTTGTGCAGCACGTCCCAGGTGGGCGTGCGCTCCTGCCAGCGGCGGCGGTTGTTCTTCCAAACCGATTCGTACAGGCAGTTGTGGAAGTAGAAGTACTCCATGACCTTGAACTCGGTGCGGGCGGCCGAAAACAGCTCCTCCGAGATCTTGATGTGCCAGTCCATGGAGCCGCCGATGTCGAAAAAGGCGAGAACCTTCACCGCGTTGCGGCGCTCGGGGCGGAATTTCAGATCGAGCCAGCCCTTGTCGGCGGTCTGGCGGATCGTACCGTCGAGGTCGAGCTCGTCGGCGGCGCCGGTGCGGGCGAAGCGGCGCAGGCGCCTGAGGGCCACCTTGATGTTGCGGGTGCCGAGTTCGACGGAATCGTCGAGATCCTTGAACTCGCGCTTGTCCCAGACCTTCACGGCCCGCTGGTGGCGGCTTCCGTCCTGGCCGATGCGGACGCCTTCGGGATTGTAGCCGTAGGCGCCGAAGGGGGAGGTGCCGGCGGTGCCGATCCACTTGTTGCCGCCCTGGTGGCGGCCCTCCTGCTCCTTGAGACGTTCTTTGAGCGTCTCCATCAGCTTGTCCCAGCCGCCGAGCGCCTCGATCTCGGCCTTTTCCTCGTCCGTCAGGTACTTCTCGGCGAGCTTGCGCAGCCATTCCTCGGGGATCTCGGCCTCGATCGTATCCGACATCAGCTCGAGGCCCTTGAAGACGTGGCCGAAGACCTGGTCGAACTTGTCGAGGTTGCGCTCGTCCTTTACCAGGCAGGCCCGGGAGAGATAGTAGAAGTCCTCGACCTTCTTGCCGGCCAGGTCGCGCTCCAGCGCCTCCATCATCGTGAGGTATTCGCGCAGCGTGACCGGCACGCCGGCGGATTTGAGCTCGTGGAAGAAGGTGACGAACATGAAGGCCTTTTGATCCTGCGCTGACGGCAGGACCATAGGCGGAAAGCGGCGGCGGTTAAAGGCCGGAGCGGAGGCGGTTCGACGGCGCCGCCCCGGCCTGACTGTCTAAGTACCGGGGCTGGCGATCAGGGATCGACGACGTCGAAGACGACGTGCAGTTCGGCCTCGTTCTTCCCGTGGCGACCGCGCTTCAGCACCATCTTCACGTCGAACTGCGCGGGGCCGTAGCCGCTTGCGACATAGGACTGCTGGCCCGGCGTATCGGGATCGGCATCGATAATGTCGTCGTAAAAGGCCATGTTTTGGGAATTCTGGCTGACCTTGGACGTACCTTCGTCGTCGGGAATGACGGGGGTTCCCATATAGACCCAGCCGTAACCGTTGCGCTGGCCCGTCGGAGTGTCTGTCAGCTTGTCGAGCCTCAGCTTCAGGTAGTCGGTCTCCTTGCTCGGGTCGATGTCGATCATCAGATACCCGCGATAGTCCTCGAGGTCCGGATTGCCGGGGTCGAGCGCGACGTCGTAGGAATAGGCGAAGTTCCAGGCGGCGCGGTTGGGGACGCCGGGCTGCGATCCGGTCGGAACCTCGACGTGGATGACGCCGTCGCCGTCGATATAGGTCGGCGGCACGTCGGGGCCCTGGCGCAGATGCCCCTTCATGGCCAGTTCGATGCCGGCCTTTTCGTACTGGCGGATGATGAAGTTCGCCGCGCCGATGCCGGTGCCCGCCCACATGGTGCCGGGAGCGCCGGGATCCTGGGCGGTTGCGTCGAGATCCTCGGCCAGCCAGGTCGCGACGTCCTTGTCGACATGGTGGTGGCCATGACCGTGGCGATGCTTGCTCCCGCCCGCGAGCGCCGGAGACATGGTCAGGGCGACAATTGCGGCGCCGGCCGTGAAAATTGATATGCCAAATGCCGTTTTCATGTGATTCCTCCCAAGTTCAAGGGAGCGGCACTGTCGCACGATTCCGTCGCGTAAGGCGAGCGTTCCCGGTGTCATGCAACCGATCCCCGGCCGCAGCGGTGTGGGCCGGAGCCACACGCAAACGAAAACGCCGGCACGAGGCCGGCGTTCTAAAGTGCGATGAAGAGGCGGTTGCGGTCAGCCGCGCACGAAGATGAGGTCGGCGGAGACGAAATCGCTCGAGCCGGTTTCCGGCATCGTGCGGCCGACGATGCGGAACCGGGAGGATTCCGGATCGACGACGAGAGTCGACACCGCCCGGCCGTCCGTCTCGAAATCGTTGTGGCGCACCTTGAAGACCAGCCGGTTGCCGGAGCGCAGGCCCGTCAGCGGCGGGCTCTGGGAGCCCAGCGAATCCCGCCAGACCGCAGAATAGCGGCCGGAGGCGGGGTTATAGGTCAGCTTGATCTTGAAGGATCCGTTGAACTTCTCGCTGCCGCAGCGGCCGGACAGCTCGAGTGCCTCGCCGGACGTGTCGACCGAGCCGTCGACCCGGCAGACCAGCTTGTCCTGCGGCTTGTCGGCGCCGGTGCGCACGGCGCCGGTGCCGCGCCAGGGGCCTTCGAATTCCTTCAGGAACCCGTCGTCAGCCTGCGCGGCCGAGGCGGCGGCAAGGGCGGAAAACAGGGCGAAAGCGGCGATTTGTTTCGAGAGTTCGCGGATCATGTGGCTGTTCTCGTCAAGACTCGCGGCGCTTTTGTGGCAAAGTGCGCCATGCAACCCGAAAGGCGGCGACTCAGCACGCGGCTGCCCTTGGAAACCGGCTCGTTCATGCCCCGGCGGGACCGTCACGGTCAATCGTCTTTGGGCGCCTTTTCGGTCGATTTGTCCGATGCGGCCGCCATCAGGGTGGACATCACATCCGAAATGCCGGGCGGGCTGTTGGCGAGCCAGGGCAGCGGGCGGCAGACGTCGAGTGCCGCCAGACCGACGCGCGCGGTCATCATGCCGTTGACGACGCCTTCGCCGAGACGGGCGGAGAGGCGGGCGGCCAGGCCGTGACCGACGAGTTGCTGGATCAGGCTGTCGGTCATGGCGACGCCGCCGGTGACGGCGAGATGGGCGACGGACAGTTTCAGGAGCCGGAAGAGCGCCAGACCGGAGGGCCTGCCGCCATAGAGGATGCCGATGCGGCGAACGAGGCGGACGGTCTCGACGAGGACGTAGGCGATGTCGATCAGGGCGCGGGGGCTGATTGCCGTCACCACCGAGACGCGGCCCGCCGACCCGGTGATCAGCGCCTTCGCCTCGGCATCGAGGCGCGTCATCAATTCCTTCTCGGCGAGCCGCAGAAGATCGCGCCCGTCGATGATCTCAGCCGTATGCTCGGTGACGGCGGCGCGGGCGCGGGCCGTTTCGGGGCGGTCGGCGTACAGGGCGACCGTCTCACGGACGATCCGCCGGGCGATGTCGCGATCATCCTCGAGTGCGGCCGTGTCGGCGTCGGCCCGCAGGTGCGTGACGCGGGCGAGGCGCATCAGGCCGGCAATCTCCCGGCCGATCACGGCGACGAGGCCAAGCGCGGTGAGGACGGCGAAGCCGAGCGCGATCCAGCCGAGTATGTCGTTGCGCTGGAACAGGCCCGTCACGAAGTCGGTGATCCAGATGCCGATGGCGAAGGTGATCAGGCCCGAGAGCGCGCCGAAGAACAGCTTGCCCCAGCCGAAGCCCTTGCGCTTCGCCTCGGGTGGGATCTCGACGATCTCACCGCCATCGGCGATGGCGAACGCGTCGTCCGGCACCGGGGTGACGACGGCCTCGGGCTTCGCCCTGGTGCGGCTGCGCGTCTTCGTGTCTTTCTGCGTGTCGCCCGGGGCGCGGGGATCCTCGACCAGGACCGAGGGGTCGGACAGGCGGAAGGCGGCCGGCGGGCGGGTGCGTTTGTCGGTCATGCGAGCCGGTCTCCGATCAGGAACTGCAGGGTGCGGTCGAGCCGGATGTGCGGCAGCGACAGCGTCAGCCCCTCGGCGGTGCGCTGCAGGGCCGGCGGGCGGAAGCGGACGAAGCGATAGGCCTCGGCTTCGTCTTCAGAAACCGATTCAGGCAGTTCGAAGATTGATTCAGGGTGTTTGAAGACTGAGTCCGGATCGGCCGGTAACTCCCCGGGAAATATGGCGATTTCCTCTTTCCCGTCGAACGTCTCGCCAGCGACCGTCTGGCCTTTTTCCGGCGTGCCGACGATGCAGTCCAAGGTCTCGCGGCCGTGCGTGACGGTCGCCTCGCGGGTGGCGCGGACGGAGGCCAGCGCGACGACATCGACCTCGGCGCCGGCGAATTCGGCCCGGCCGGCGGCATCGCGGACAAGGCGGGCGAGGATCGCCTCGAGCCGGTCGTGGCTGCGGTGGTGCAGGTGGTCTGCCTTGGTCGCGGCGAAGACCAGACGGTCGATCCGGCGGGTCAGGATGCGCGACAGCCAGGAGGATCGACCGGGCCGGAAGCAGGCGAGGATCTCGGCCAGCGCCGTTTCCAGATCGGCGATCGCGGAGGGGCCGGCGTTCAGCGCCTGCAGCGCGTCGACGAGCACGATCTGCCGGTCGAGCCGGGCGAAGTGATCGCGGAAAAACGGCTTCACGACGACCGACTTATACGCCTCGAAGCGGCGCTCCATCATCGCCATCATCGAGCCCCGGCGGGCGTGCGCATCGCCGGCGATGTCGAGCGGCGCGAAGGTGAGGGCGGGCGAGCCATCGAGATCGCCCGGCATCAGGAAGCGGCCAGGCGGCAGGGCGGAGAGCGAGAGACGCTCGTCGCGGCAGGCGCGCAGATAACCGGTAAACCGGCGGGCGGCTTCGCGGGCCTCCGCCTCGTCCTCGTCGGCGGCGGGATCGAGCGTCTTCAGATGGGCGTGCCAATCCTGTGCGACGTCCGCGCGCGGGGCGATACGCGACTGGGCGACGGCACGGGCCGACCACTCGGCGTAGGACTGGTTCAGGAGCGGCAGGTCGAGCAGCCATTCGCCGGGATAGTCGACGATATCGAGGTGCAGTTTACCCGGTCCGACGTTCCGGCCCCAGAAGGTGGCGGACTCGTAATCGATGGTGATGCGCAGTTCGCTGACGCGCCGGGTCGAGTCCGGCCAGTGGCGGTTCTCGCCCGTCAGGGCCTCGACATGGGCCTCGTAGTCGAAGCGCGGCACGTCGTCGTCGGGCTGCGGGTCGAGCCGGGCGTCGGCGAGCCGGCCTTCCGCCATCGCGTCGAACACCGGCAGCCGTCCGCCATGGACGAGGTTATGGACGAGCGCGGTGATGAACACCGTCTTGCCCGAGCGCGACAGGCCGGTCACCCCCAGCCGCAGCGACGGGGTGATCAGGCCGCCGGCGAAATCGATGACATTGCCGACGGCGAGCCGCGCCTCGTCGGTAAGGGAGGTAATGCTCAAGGAAAGCTCGTTTCCGGACTGGATCGCGGGGTTTTCACAACCCCAATGTAGGAAGGCCGGTCCGATATCGGAATAGGGACGGAAACAAGCCTATTCCATCTCCTCGATCGCTTTCGGCGTGTGGAAGGCGGCGAGCCGCCCGCCGCCGGGGCCGGTTTCGCTCCAGCGCGGGGCGTCGAACTCGATGACGGCAAGACCGCACGTCGGGAACTTCTCGCGCAAGAGCCGCAACCCGGCCGCGTCGCCATCCGGCGCGAGGATCATGGCGACATCCTCCATCGACGGATTATGGCCGACCAGCATGAGGGTGTTCGCCGTGCCGCCGCTCTGGACGGCCTTCAGGTAGCCTTCGCCATCGGCCTCGTAGAGGCGGCGGGTGAACGACACCTCCATGTCGGAGACGAAGTTCGGCAGGATCAGCGCCAGCGTCTCCCGGGCGCGCTGTGCCGTCGAGCAGATGACTCGCTGCGGCACGTGGCCGTTGTCGGCCATGAACCGGCCCATCATCGGGGCCGCCGCGCGGCCGCGGCTGTTCAGGGGCCGGTCGAAATCGGGCTTCGCCGGATCGGACCAGGACGACTTGGCGTGGCGCAGCAGCAGCAGGCGCAGCATCGGGGCGCTCCGGATTTCGGGATCAGGACAGTTTCGAGAAGTCGGGTTTGCGCTTTTCCATGAAGGCGGTGAAGGCTTCCTTCGCCTCGGCCGACTGGAGTTGCGCGCTGAAGATGCGGATCTCCTCCTCGATCACGGCCTGGAGATGATCGGTATCGCCCCTCAGAAGCCGCTTCGTCTCGCGCATCGCCCGTGGCGGCTGGCTCGCAAGCCTGTGGGCAAGCTCCATGACATCGTCGTGAAGCGTCTCGGGTGCCGACATGTGATTGGCGATGCCGAGATCGATGGCGCGGTTGCCGTCGAAGAAATCTCCGAGCAGGACCAGTTCCGCGGCGCGGGCATGGCCCATGATCTTCGGCAGCAGCAGCGTGGAGCCGGCTTCCGGCACGATGCCGAGATTGACGAAGGGCAGGCGCAGGCGCGAGCGGGCCGTGACGAGCACGAGGTCGCAATGGAGCAGCATGGTGGTGCCGATGCCCACCGCGTCGCCGTCGACGCCTGCGACGATCGGTACCGTGGCACGGGCCAATTCGACGAGATAGCGGTTCACGGGCGCATCGTCGCCGCGTGGCGGTCGCGACAGGAAGTCCTGGATATCGTTTCCGGCACAGAAGGTCTCGCTGCTGGACAGCAGGGCGACGGCGCGGATATCGAGGTCGTCCCGCGCTTCGGCCAGGCCGTCGGCGAGCGCGTCGTACATATCGACGGTCAGCGCGTTCTTCTTGTCCGGACGGTCGATCGTCATGATCAGCACGTGTCCGTCGCGGCGGCGCTCGATGAATTCGCTCAATTGTCCCTCCCGGCAGCTTGTCGTTTCGTGCCGCATACCATAACCACCCGGCCGGACGGCGTCAGCCGCGATCGCCAGCGAGACAGGTCCCATGCCAGAGACACCGAATACCGCCCGGCACATAGACAGCTTCTATGCCGAAACCATGACGGCGGCGCCGCCGCGACCGGCGCTCGAGGGGACGGCAGAGGCCGATGTCTGCATCATCGGCGGCGGGCTTGCCGGCCTGACCGCGGCGCGCGAACTGGCGGCGGCGGGAAAGTCGGTCGTGCTCTTGGAAAGCAAGCGCGTCGGCTGGGCGGCGTCCGGCCGCAACGGCGGCTTCGTGTCGCCTGGTTTCGCCGAGGGGATCGACGAGATCGAGCAGAAGCTCGGTTTCGAGAGCGCAAAGGCGTTGTGGGACCTGTCGGTCATGGGCGTCGAGTATGTCCGCGACCGTATCGATACCCTGAAGCCTGCCGGTGTGACGGTGGTTCCCGGCTGGCTGAAGGCGATCCGCTTCAATGATCCCGACTATCTGAAGAAGCGGGCCGACGTCATGGAGACCCGCTACAACTACCCGCGCGTCTTCTGGCCGCGGGACAAGGTTCGGGAGGTGCTCCTCACCGACACCTATTTTCAGGCGCTGAACGATGCGACGGCGTTCCACATTCATCCGCTGAATTATGCGATCGCGCTTGCCGCGGACGCCGAAGCGTCCGGCGCGGTGATCCACGAGGGCGCTCCGGCCACGGGGCTGTCGAAGGAACGCGCCGGCTGGGGCGTGAAAACGCCGTCCGGCAAGGTGTTGGCGCGGGATGTGGTGCTCGCGGGAAGCGTCTATCCGCCGCAGATCTGGCGTCCGATCGACCGGGCGATGCTGCCGGTGGCGACCTATGTCGTGGCCTCCGAGCCGATGCCGGACAGGCTGGCCGGGGCGATCCGCTTCCCCGGCTGCATCGGCGATACGCGGCGGGCCGGCGACTATTACCGGATCGTCGAGGGCGGGCGGCTACTGTGGGGCGGGCGGATCACTACCCGGCGGTCGGAGCCGGCGCAGCTCGCCGACATGCTGAAGCAGGATATTCTCAAGATATACCCGCAGCTTGGCGACTTCCGGATCGATACCGCCTGGGCCGGGCTCATGGGATATGCGGTACACAAGATGCCGCTCATCGGGCGGATCGGAGAGGGCCTGTGGAGCTGCACGGCCTTCGGCGGTCACGGGCTGAACACGACGGCGATGGGCGGGTGCCTGATCGCCCGCGCTATCGCCGGCGGAGACGATGCCTGGCGGCGGTTTTCACCCTATCGTCCGGTCTGGGCGGGCGGATCGATCGGCCGGCTGGCGACGCAACTGGCGTACTGGCGCCTGCAATTTCTTGATTCCGTAGAGGAAAATCGAGCGCAAAGCACCGCGCGCAGGCTGTAGGGGCTTTTGCCGGGCAATCAATACTGCGCGTCGCGTCGTAGGGTGGTTCGTTACAATTGTAATCACCTTCATACCAACTCTTCATCTTCGGTCGCTATGGTCCTGCCCTTGGGGACCATTCAGACTATATAGCGACAACGGAGCCAGAGTAGCGTGGGGCCACGTCGGGCGCCGGCCGTGAAGCCGGAGATCGAAACGTTTTTCGATGGAATCGACTCCCGGACTGTTTTCGCCGCCGTCCGGGATCTCCTGTCCGAATGGCGCGTCGCGGCGCGCAACGACGGCGGCATTCCGGCGCTCGAGCGTTTCACGCGCCATTTCGAAAACGAGTGTGCCGCCAACCTCGTTCTGCTGCGTCATGTAGACGGTGACTTCCAGTACGAATTCGTGGGCCGGCACCCGGCGATCCTGTTCGATTGCGATGCCTTGGGGCGCCGGCTCAGCGAGTTCACGTTTCCCGGCGCGCAGGCCTATCTGCCGCGCTACAAGACCTGCATCGAGACCGGTGCTCCGCTCCTGGCTGTGCAGCGGAACATCAGCTTCGGCATTCCCGGGGCCAGCGAGCGCCTCATCCTGCCGGTGGCGCATCCCGACGGCGGCCGTGCCGTTCTCGTTTACCTGCGATCGCGCGCCGACAACTACGATCTGATCCGTGCCGTCTTCAATACCAGTCAGCATGGCGTTCTCGTCGTTAACGCCGTCCGCGACGACGCGGGCACGGCTGTCGATCTGCAAATCAGCGCGGTGAACGTTGCCGGTGCGACCATGTTCGGTGAAGGTCCGGACAGGCTGGTGGGAAAGAGGATAACCGAGCTGCTTTCGCCGGCGGATGCCAGCCTGGTCTGGCCGGACCTGATGGCGACGCTCGAGACCGGCGAGATCCGTGTGGTCGACTCACTGAGTGTTTCGATGGGAGCCGGGGGCGTCTACAAGATATCGAGCGCTCGCGTCGGGGACGGCCTGGCCATCACCATTTCGGATCTGACCCCGCTGCAGAAGGCAATGCGGACGCTGGAGACCCAACACGCGAGCCTGGTCCGGGTGAACGCGGAACTGCGCTCGGAGGTCGTGCGCCGGAGGCGGCTGGAAGCCGAGTTGAAACAGCTCGCGGCGACCGACCCGCTAACCGGGATCGCCAATCGGCGCAGTTTCACCGAGGCGATGAACGACAAGCTGGCGGCAGCGCGGGAAACGGCTGCGCTGATCCTTTTCGATATCGATGACTTCAAGGCGATCAACGATCGGTACGGGCATCCGGCCGGCGACGCGGTGCTTCGCGGGATCGCGCGGCTCGTTGCGCGGCGCTTCGACGATCAGGTCGTGTTCGGCCGTCTCGGTGGCGAGGAGTTCGGCGTTTTCCTGGTGGATCGGGACGAGAACGCGGTCTGCCGCGCCGCGGAAGATCTGCGCGCCCTCATTTCGGACGCCAGTTTCCGCGTGTCCGGCGGACCGATCAGCGTCACTGCCAGTTTCGGCGTGAAGGTGGCGAACGTGCCCTGCGACAGCGAAACACTCATAGCAATTGCGGATGTGGCGCTCTATCGGGCGAAGCACGAGGGCCGTAACCGCGTCGAATGCCATTGCGGTCTGCCGCACGCCGTCGACGAAACCGTGCCGCGATCGGCATAGGCTCCGCCAAACGAAAAGGCGCCGGACCACGAGGCCGGCGCCAATCCGAAAAACGTGATTCTCTCGGGCTGTCTGCCTACTGGCAGAACCGCTGCGTGCCGCTGTAGGTCGTGTAGTAGCCGGTCTTGGCGTTGAACGACTTGTACTTCGACGCGCAGTACTGGTACCAGGCCGGCGTCCACGGTTGCATGCCACCGCCGCCTGCCGGCTGGGCGGCGCGCTGGTTCATGCAATTGTAGTACGCGTAGTTGTAGGCGTCCTGATAGCGCTTCCCGTGGGTTGCCGCACCGGCCACCGCACCGGTGCCGCCGCCGATCAGCGCTCCGGTACCGGCACCCTTTCCGCCGCCGATGATGCCACCGATGATGGCGCCGCCGACCGCGCCGACCGCCGCGCCGCCGAGGGCTTCAGAGCCGTTCGAGACGCTCTTGGCATAATCGCGCGCATAGGCGTCGCACTGGGCGTGGCTTTGTGCCGCCGCGCTACCGGCAATGCCGAGCGAAACGAGGGTGGCGCACGCGAGTGTTGCGAGTCTGGTTCTCATCTTCCGGTTCCTGCTGTTGTCATACCGACGGCCGGTTGCCGACTTGCGTCTGAAATAATCGGGCGAATTTGTACGGCATTCTGACCGCTATGCGGGCTCGGGCCATCATCTCCCTGCGTCAATGCGGCTATCGTAACCGAAATGGGCAGATCTTCCAATCGACGTGTCGCCGGCGCGCGGACATTCGGCGGTCATGCTCTCCGATTTGTTACCCGCCGCCGCCGGATCAGCGGACCGGCCGCAAACAACGAAAAGACCGCGGCACACGGTGCCGCGGTCCAGCCTGGGCCTCTCCGGGGGCAGGGAGGCCGGCGTTGAAGGCAATCAGGGCAGCAGGACGGTATCGATGACGTGGATCACGCCATTGGACTGCTCGAGGTCGGCGGCGGTCACGGTTGCCGTATTGCCCTGCCGGTCCATGATCTTGACGGCATTGCCATCGAGCATGGCCGTCAGCGTCTCGCCCTGTACGGTGGTGAGTTCCGCCTTGCCGTCCATGTTCTGGATCTTCTCCACAAGCGCGGCGGACGTCACGTCGCCGGGGACCACGTGATAGGTCAGAATGCCGGCGAGCTGATCCTTGTTTTCGGGCTTGAGAAGGGTCTCGACCGTCCCCTCGGGCAGCTTCGCGAAGGCGTCGTCGACCGGCGCGAACACGGTGAAGGGCCCTTCGCCCTGAAGTGTTTCGACGAGGCCGGCGGCCGTCACCGCGGCAACGAGGGTCTCGTGGTCCTTCGACGCCGCGGCGGTGTCGACGATGGTCTTCGACGACATCCCGGCAATGGCGGGGACGGCGAGGGACGCGGCGATGCCGAGGGCGGCGACGCCGAGGGCGGCCTTCTTGATCATGGACATACAGGTAACTCCCGGTTGATATCGGCCTCTCGTTGAGGCGTGACGGGAATTACGGGGCAGGGCGCCCGACGGGTTTGCCCGCGCGCTTCAAGTTCGCGTGAGGGCCCCGTGATCGGGAGGCTTCGTCCCGGAACAACCTCAGGTGCTGCCGCGCCGTGTCATGAAGGCGAGTCGCTCGAACAGGTGGACGTCCTGTTCGTTCTTCAGCAGCGCGCCATGCAGCGGCGGGATCAGTTTCTTGGGATCGCGCTCGCGCAGGGTCATCTCGTCGATGTCCTCGGCGACCAGCAGCTTGATCCAGTCCAGCAGTTCGGAGGTCGAGGGCTTTTTCTTCAGACCCGGAACGTCGCGGATGTCGTAGAAGATCGACAGCGCCTCCTGGAGGAGCCGTTTTTTCAGGCCGGGGAAGTGAACGTCGACGATCGCCTGCATCGTGTCGGCTTCGGGAAATCGGATGTAGTGGAAAAAGCAGCGCCGCAGGAAGGCGTCCGGCAGTTCCTTCTCGTTGTTCGAGGTGATGACGACGATCGGGCGGTGGCGCGCGCGAATCGTTTCGCCGGTCTCGTAGACGTAGAACTCCATGCGGTCGAGTTCCTGGAGAAGGTCGTTGGGGAATTCGATATCGGCCTTGTCGATCTCGTCGATCAGAAGCACGGGCCGCTCGTCGGCGACGAACGACTCCCAGAGCTTGCCGCGGCGGATGTAGTTGGCGATGTCGTGCACCCGCTCATCGCCGAGCTGGCTGTCGCGCAGGCGGCTGACGGCGTCGTACTCGTACAGGCCCTGCTGTGCCTTGGTGGTCGACTTGATGTGCCATTCGAGCAGCGGGACGCCGAGGCTGCGGGACATCTCGTGGGCCAGGACCGTCTTGCCGGTGCCGGGCTCGCCCTTGATCAGCAACGGCCGTTCGAGGGTTATCGCGGCGTTGACGGCGACGCGCAGATCCTCGGTCGCGACGTAGTTTCCAGTCCCTTCGAAACGCATTCGGCAAGCTCCCGGTCTATTGCGCCGCAACAGGTAGCGCAGTTCCGGAGCCGCTGTCATCAGCCGCGGCGTCGTCGAAGCGGCATTTTTTGCCGGACCGGGAAGTTTGTTTCCGTCGCTGCAGCTCTCAGAACGCGTCTTTCTCCCCGCAAGTGATTGAAAAGTCGAGGATCCGCACCGTGGCACGCCGCTTGCTCACACTATCGCGTGAGATGCGGTCAAAGGGCCGCGGCGCGTATTTTCGGAGGGTTACCAATGGGTATCTATGGGGCACTGGCGACAGCCGTATCGGGGCTCAAGGCGCAGTCGTTCGCGCTGGAGCACGTTTCGGGCAACATCGCCAACTCGCAGACAACCGGCTTCAAGCGGACGGACGTCAGCTTCGCCGATCTCGTCCCGACGTCGCCATACTACAAGCAGCTCGCCGGTGGCGTTCAGAGCTTCACCCGGGCGACGAACAACGTCCAGGGCGACGTGGTCAGCGCGGATGTCTCGACCTACATGGGGATCAACGGCGACGGCTTCTTCGTCGTCCAGCAGCCCTCGGGCAGCTCTGACGGCAACACGACCTTCGGCGGTGTCGACTACTACACCCGCCGCGGCGACTTCCAGTTCGATGCCGAGGGGTATCTTGTCAACGGGGCCGGCTACTACCTGATGGCGATGGCCGTCGATCCGCAGACCGGCAACGTGTCGGGCAGCACGCCCGAGCCGGTGCAGATCACCAACGATCTGCTGGCGGCCAAGCAGACGACAACCGTCAATCTTCGCGCGAACCTGCCTGCCTATCCGCTGACCGCCAACGCGGATCCCGATACCCCCGGAAGCGAGCTGCTGGACCCTGCCGACTTCAACAACGATCCGACGACCGGCAACGATGAAGTGGTTCAGGGGCAGGACTCCGACACGTTCATCGACAATTCGATCTCCGGCGGCGCCATCACGGTCTACGATTCGAACGGCGCATCGGTGGATGTGCAGTTCCGCTGGGCCAAGACCTCCGACAGTCCGGATACCTGGAACCTGTTCTATCAGTCCGATGCGGACGCCACCGGGGTCAATACCGCCTGGGTGAACGTCGGCGAGGATTACATCTTCAACTCCAGCGGCCAGCTGACGCCGGACATCAACACGGTGACGCTGTCCGGTCTGACCATCAACGGCACGACGGTCGGCGACGTCGACATCTCTCACGGTTCGGCCGGCATCACGCAGTACTCGGACGACGACGGTGCCGTGCAGGTGACGGAGCTCGCCCAGAACGGCTACACGGCCGGCGAACTCGAGGGTGTTTCGATCTCCGACGACGGACGCATCGTCGCCAGCTACACGAACGGCGAGACCGTCGACCTCTACGAGGTCCAGCTCGCCGCGTTCAACGCCGCCAACAGGCTTCAGAAGCTGGATGGCGGCGCCTTCGCGGTAACCCAGGACTCCGGCGAGCCGATCCTCGGTGCGACGGGCACGATTCTCGGTGCGGCTCTGGAGAGCTCGAACACCGACATTGCTGACGAATTCACTAAGCTGATCGTAACCCAGCAGGCGTATTCGGCATCTACGAGAATCGTGACCACGAGCGACGAGATGCTTTCTGAAGTCTTAAACATGATCCGCTAAACCAGACCGTAAGGATCGGCCGGCCCCGTTCGGCCGATCCTGGTTAGGAGAGACGATGGGTATTTCCAGTGTGCTCAGTACGGCGCTTCAGGGGCTCTCGGTCACGAGTTCGGCCCTGGAGGTCGTTTCAGCCAATGTCGCGAACGCGGATACGACGGGCTACACATCGAAAAGCCTTACCGTCCGGACGCTCATCACGAACGGAACGGCGTCGAGCGTCATCGAAGGCAACGTCCGGCGCGATGTCGACAGCCTGCTGGTCAAGCAGATCCGACAGGAAAACGCCGGCCTCGGCTATGTCGAAATCCTCGAGAAATACTACGGCCAACTCGATTCCCTGTACGGCGAGCCCGGATCCGAGACCAGTATCGATACGCTCTACGCCAACTTCCAGAGTTCGCTCGACGCGCTGGTGGCGAGCCCGGACGACTATACGACCCGGGAGCAGTTCCTGCGCGACGCGCAGACGCTGGCCGAAAGCCTCAACGACATGTCGGACAACATCCAGGCCATGCGGTTGCAGGCCGAGCAGGAGATTTCCGACACGGTCGACCAGATCAACAGCCTGCTGCAGAGCATTTCGGACATCAACACACAATTGTCGGGCAGCGCGCAGTTCTCGAGCCCGGATGCCGACCTCCTCGATCTGAGGGACGGCTATTTGCTCGAACTGAGCGAGCTGATCGACATCAACGTGGTCGAAGGCGACCGCGGCGTCGTCACGGTCTCGACGACATCCGGGACGTCTCTGCTCAGCCCGACGCCGGCGACGCTGGTATTCGACGAGCGGGGGACCGTCACGGCCGAGGCGCTCTACTCGTCGGACAGCGACGAGTCCGGCGTCGGTACCGTCAAGATCATCACCGGAAACGGCGGCGAGATCGACCTCATCCGCGACAATCAGATCCAGTCCGGCAAGCTTGCCGGACTGCTCGAGCTGCGCGATGGCTATCTGGTCGATGCGCAGGCGCAGCTCGACGCCGTGGCCAACGCTCTGGCCAGTGCGTTCAATACCATCAACGTCGACGCGACCGCCGCGACCAGCGGCACCCAGTCCGGCTTCGATATCGACCTGGCGGGAATACAGTCCGGCGACACCGTCTCGCTGACCTACACCATCGACGGGGTGGAACAGAATGTCACGCTCGTCGCCGTGGAGGACGCGTCGGCGCTGCCGCTCGACAACGACGTTACAGCCGATCCGAACGACACCGTCATCGGGTTCGACATCTCGGGCGGTATCGCCGCGGCGGCCACGGCCCTGAATACGGCCCTGAGTCCGGAGGTCGAAGTCACATCCGGAGGCGGCGACGTGCTGCGTTTCCTCGACGACGGAGACGGATCGGCATCCTCGGCAGGCGCACTGTACGGTGCAGACGGCTCGACGCTCGATCTGTCCGCGCTGGTGGGGGAATCGATCACCGTCACCGTCAATGGCGTCGACAACACCTTCAATTTCACCGGTGCGGATACCGGCCAGGACCTGCAGACGTGGATCGACGGTCTGGGCGACGTCAGTGCGTCCGTCGTTGCCGGCGAACTGGTGATCACCGGCGACACCGCCGACGACAGCTTCGCGATCAGCTTCTCCGACGCCTCGGTCGGCACCGCGACAGGTCTTTCCGAAGGCAGCTACAACACGACCTCCCTCTCGGAGGTTTCGGCGGGGATCACGGCCACGTCGCTGACCGGCGATCTCGCGATGCCGCTGTTCCTGGACGGGGCGCTCGACTATACCGGCAGCGTCGACGGGACGGTCCAGCAGGTCGGGTTCGCAAGCCGCATCACGCTCAATCCCGATCTTCTGAACGACAACACGGCTCTCGTGCTGTGGGATAGCGACACGCTCATCGGCGATTCCGCCAGGCCGGATGAAATGCTCTCCCGCCTGACGGACCTGGACTACTACTTCTCGACGGAGACGAAGGTCGCCGGGTCGACGCCGTACGACGGCACGATCAGCGGCTATATCGACCGGATGTTCTCCTACCAGGCAGCGGTGGCCAGCGACATTTACTCGGCCGCCGACGCCCAGGAGACGGTCAGCGCGCAACTCGCAGAACGCTTTCAGTCGGACTCCGGCGTCGACGTCGACAAGGAGATGTCCCGCCTCATCGAACTGCAGACCGCCTATCAGGCCAATGCGCGCGTCATCTCGGTCTATCAGGAAATGATGGACACGCTGCTGGGGATCTAATCACATGAGTATCGGGCCACTTACCAGTTCTATCGGCTGGACACGCGGACTGACGCAGATCCGCGAACAGATGATCGACCTTCAGCGTCAGCTCGCGACCGGAAACGCGGCATCGACCTACGGCGGATACGGGCGGGATGCGACGACAGCGCTGGCGATGCGCTCGACGATGTCGCAGATCGAGTCCTACCAGTCCGTGATTGAAACCGTGCAGTTGCGCACATCGGTCATGACGACGGTCTTCGACCGGCTGACCGAGATCGGCCAGGAGACGAAGTCGGCGACGGCGCTGTCGACTTTCGACGTTGGCGAGGGCGGGCAGACCGACCTGCAGCGAACGGCCGCCACCTATTTCGAGGAAGTGGTCGCACTACTGAACACCGACGCGGCTGACCGGTATCTTTTCGGCGGTCGGGCCACCGACGACGAGCCGGTCGCGGACGCCGATGTGATCCTGGAAGGTGATACCACGCGGGCCGGTTTCCAGCAGGTTGTCGAGGAGCGCCGGCTGGCGGACCTCGGCGCCGACGGGCTCGGGAGGCTGTCGATACCGGCCGCCGTCGGCCCGGCCGTGTCGTTCTCCGAGGACGTCGCCGGCAGCCCCTATGGCTTCAAGATCGACGCCATCTCCAGCGACCTGACCGGGACGACCGTAACGGGCCCGGCCGGCAGTCCGGTGAGCGCGACGGTGACGTTCAGCGCCACGCTTCCCGAAGCCGGGGAAACGATCAGCGTCGACCTGACACTGCCGGACGGCACGACGACGACTGTCGAACTCACCGCCGTCGCCGCCGGCGCCGGCGGCGATCCGAACACGTTCGAGATCGGCGCCGACGAGAACGCCACGGCGACAAACTTCCAGGCCGCGCTGACCGCGGCCGTCGAAACAGCGGCGTCTACCGAGCTGTCATCGGCGTCGGCCTTCGCGGCCGCGGATGATTTCTTCGGCAACCCGCCGCAGCGCGTCGACGGACCGCCGTTCGACACCGCCACGGCACAGATCGACGGCACGGAGGCCGATACGGTCTATTGGTACACGGGCGACACCGATCCGACCGCGGATGCCCGCGACAGCTCGATCGCCAAGGTGGACGACAACATGTACGTTTCCTATGGCGCGCGCGCCGACGAGGAAGCGTTCACCGTGATGATGAAGAACCTCGCGGTTCTTGCGGTCGAAAGCTACGACGACACGGTTGCCACCGAACAGAACCGCTATGCGGCGACGACATCGCGGGTGACCACGAACATGTCGTACGCGAATGGCGAGCAGTCGATCGAGTCGGTCTACCAGGAAATCATCACCGTCCAGTATGTGGCCGACCAGGCCGACCAGCGCCATACGGCCACATCCGCGACCGCTGAGGACATTCTGGCCGGTGTCGAGGGGGTGGATACCAACGAGATCGCCGTGTCGCTTCTGACGCTGCAGACGCGGCTGGAAGCGAGCTACTCGGTGACCGCGATGCTGTCCCAGCTCAATCTGACGAACTACCTGTAGGCACCGTCTCCAGGTACGCCAGCAGGCGGCAAGACCTTCGAAGCGGCCCGTCCCAGGACGGGCCGCTTTCGTTTGTGTGGTCTATCGTTGCTGGCGCGCGTGGCGGTGCCGCATCCAGATCAGGGCCACTTTCGGCCGGCGCACGAAAAAGGCGGCCCTGAAGGCCGCCTTGCAATGGTTCACCGAGGAAGGAAGGTGTCGGTCGTCACGACGTCGGCGCATGGGCCGCTCCCGGGGTCTGGCTGGTGTCAGGCCGCGCTTCTCAGGCCGGCGGCCACTTCACGATTGATCGAAATGAGGGCAGGGACCTTGTCGACCTTCTGCGCCGAGCGGTCCGTCTGGATGCTCATCGTGCGGTTGAAGATGAACAGCGACAGATTGGCGATGTTCTGCTTGATGGGCCGGGGAAGAGGGTTTTCGGGACTGGTCGCGGACGAGGCGAAGATCGCCCACAGGCGCCGGTTGTACGTCAGCGCTTCGTCGAGTTCGCGACTGCGGTTCTCCCAGTCATCACAGACGCTTTGTAGCTTGGCAGCGGCCTTGATCAGCAGATCCGCCTCCAGATCGCGGGGTTTTCTAGCCTTTTTGGCTGTGTTGGCGTACAGCTGAGTCGCCGTATTGTGCATGACCGAGAAGTTCCTCTTCGTAGTCGATAAGCGCTTTCGCTTCCCTGAGCGCTTTGTAAAGGAACCCGGTTAAGATCTGATTATTGATCCGATCGACATACGGCAGGGTGCTTGGCGCCGCCTTTACGATGTCGTTGACGAGCTCGAAGTAGATCTCGTGGCGGGGCTTGTCCTCTCCGGCCAGATACATCATCTGGACGGCCAGATAAATCCGCTTCGCCGGCGTAACGGCCGACTCCGGCGTCAGGATGTCCTTTTCCCGGAGTATGGGCGTGTCGCCCTCGATGAACAGGCGCGTCCGCTGGCTCCCGTTGGTGACCACGGCGGTCCCAAGGATAAACCGTTCTCCAGGCTTCAGTTCGACTTTCAGGGCCATGGCGCAGTTTCGACCGATCTCGTGATTCGGGGAATAGGGCCGTAGCGTGAAGCGAAAAAGCGGCGGGACCGGGGCCCCGCCGCCTTTTGTGTACCCGACTGCGGACCGGGTCAGAAGAGCGAAAGGACCGCCTGGTCGGCCTGCGAGGCCAGCGACAGGGCCGTCGTGGACAGCTGCTGACGGGTCTGCAGGGCCAGCATGTTGGCGCCTTCCTCGTTGGAGTCCGCCAGCACGAGGGCGTCGGCGCCCGTCTCCAGCGTGTTGATCATGGACTCGGTGAAATCGACCCGGTTCTCGACCATCGACAGGTTCGAGCCGAAGGTCGAGGCTTGCGAGCGGATGACGTCGAGTGCGGCGCTGACCTGGTCGAGCAGGGCATCGATATCGTCGTCGAAATCAAGGTCCGATGCAGCGATCGACGACAGGCCCAGGAAGGTCGAATTGATCGTCTCGCCGTTTTCGGTCTGAATCTCCAGGGTCGACGTCCCGGTCTCGTTGAAGGTGATCGTCAGCAGATCGCCCTGCAGGAGATTGACGCCGTTGTAGGAGGAGTCGTCAGACAGCTTGTCGAGCTGATCACGCAGGTCGTTGTACTGCTCCGCGAGTTCAGCGCGGACATCGTTGCCCTCGATCGTGTCGGTGCCGGCACCGCCATCGATTTCTCCGGTCGAGGCGTTGGCGCCGGTGACCGTCAGATCGGTTGTCGACAGGTTCTTGATACGCAGCCGGCCGTTATCGTTTGCGGCCTGGACCATGTCTTCGAGCGACGCGTGGGCGTTGATCTCCGCGACCAGCGTATCGACGGACTTGGCCTCGACGTTGGTCAGGCTTTCGGCACCGCCGGCGAGACCGGAATCACTGGCGCCGGCCAGGGTTTCGGCAACGTTGGTAACGGCGACCGAGGCAACGTCGGCGCTCGACGCGTTGTCGGATGTCAGAACGAGCTCTCCGCCATCGACACTGGCGGTGACTTCGACGCCTTCGGCATCGAACAGCGCGTTGACCGCGTCGGCCAGTTCGTCGACCGTGACGGCCTCGACGTCGGCGACGTCGAGCGTGACTGCCGCACCGCCGTCGAGCGTCAAACTCAGCGTATCGGCGTCGGCCGCGGTGATCGCCACGGACTGGGCCGCGCCGCCATCGATGGCCACGTCGAAATCGAGCGTGCCGGCATAGCTGTTGTCGGCCGCGCTGTCGAAGTCGAGGGCGGCGAAGCCCGCACCGGTGAAGGTGCCGGTGCCTTCGGTCAGTTCGATTTCGACGCCGGTCGCTCCGATGGCGCCGTCAGACAGCGTCATGGTTTCCGTGCCGGCCGGCGTGGCGCCAAGATCGATATCGTAGGAGGTGGTCTCGAACGACTTGTCCTGACGCGCCTGGCGCAGGCTCGACTGCATCGATTCGAGATTGTTGGTGATCGCTGTCAGGCCGGTGTCGGCCGCTTCCAGCGTCTTGATCGAGTTGTTCATCGCGTCGAGGAGCGAATTCAGGTCCGACGCGCGTGTGTTGAGAGCAGACGACGTGAAGAAGTTCGTCGGATTGTCGAGTGCAGAATTCACCTTCTTGCCGGTAGCGAGGCGATTCTGCGTCGTCGACATCAGATCTGCGGTTCTCTGAAGCGAGAGCAGGTTCTGGCGAACGCCAGCGGAAAGGGTAATGTCTGACATTGTTCAATCCCTGATATTGGATCGGTTTTACATACGCATACCCCCTAGTATTGAACGCAGAACTGCCTAGGTGCCTTCCCCTGATACGCTAATCTCTCCTAACGAAGCCTTAATGGACTACGTTTCCTTAACCATAAAAATGCGGCTGAAGGCCTGGTTTCCGCTGTGAACCCGAAGTGGCGGGGCGGGATATGGTGGAAAATCGGCTTATAAAATGATTAGCGGGAATTCAAAGGGTTAATACAAAAACGGCGGGACCGAAGCCCCGCCGCCGTGTTTGTCCGATCTTCGAGACGAAGATCAGAAGAGCGAAAGGACCGCCTGATCGGCCTGCGAGGCCAGCGACAGGGCCGTCGTGGACAGCTGCTGACGGGTCTGCAGGGCCAGCATGTTGGCGCCTTCCTCGTTGGAGTCGGCCAGCACCAGGTTGTCGGCGCCCGTCTCCAGCGTGTTGATCATGTTGGTCGTGAAGTCCTGACGGTTCTCGACCATCGACAGGTTCGAACCGAAGGTCGAAGCCTGCGAACGGATGGTGTCGAGTGCGGCACCGACCACGTCGAGCAGGGCATCGATGTCATCGTCGGAATCGAAGTCCGCCGCCTCGATCGAGGCAATGCCCAGATAGGTCGAGTTGATCGTCTCGCCGTTCTCGGTCTGGATTTCCAGCGACGAGGTGCCGGTCTCGTTGAAGGTGATCGTCAGCAGATCGCCCTGCAGGAGATTGACGCCGTTGTAGCTGGCATCGTCCGACAGCTTGTCGAGCTGGTCGCGCAGATCGTTGTACTGCGTGGACAGATCGGTGCGGGTCTCGTTGCCACCGATGGAATCGGTGCCGGT